>Ga0209579_10000717_pt1 | contig 30546 bp, 24 predicted proteins | sample Coa_R1_2_FD_187152 | JGI IMG/M metagenome (GOLD analysis project Ga0209579, IMG submission 187152) | Surface soil microbial communities from Centralia Pennsylvania, which are recovering from an underground coalmine fire - Coalmine... | ecosystem: Environmental > Terrestrial > Soil >... | reverse complement strand
TCGGTTCGGGCGCGCGCTCGAGTTGTCCGTCAGCGCGCGGCGCGAAGGCGCAGGCATGGGTGACGACACCCGTCTTCGGCTCGCGCACATGTGGCACGGCGAGGTGCTGAGCGATCTCGACCGCTACGACGAGGCCTTCGCGATCGCTGCCGACGGCCTCGTCTCTGCCGAGCGAGACCGGCAAGAGTGGACCTACCAAAACTTTGAGACGTGGCACGCCCGGATGCTTTTCCAAAGCGGGCGCCTTTCCGAGGCGGCGGTTGCGCTCGAACGTCGGTTCGGCGGCGAAGACGGAAGCAGCGCAGGCGGCGTACTCGATATCGCGGGCATCGTCGTGCTCGGCCAGACGGCCATCCATGCCGGGGATACACGGCAAGTCCGCCGGGTCAACGAGATGGCGCACGTGATCTGGCAACAAGGCACGCCCGCTGTGCGACGGCACGCCGGGTGGCTGCTCTCCCTCATCGCGATGTCCGAGGGCGACATCGCAGCCGCACGCGACTGGATCCACGCACCCACCGAGCACGACGGGCGCCCGACACTTCCGAGATACCCGGTCGAGGTCACAGACGAGGTCCACCTCGCTCGCATCGGACGAGCTGCACAAGACGACGAGCTGGCCTCACTTGCCCTCGCCAACGCGCGAAACAGGCACGATCTGAATCCGGACACCCCCTCCATTGCTGCGACATACGCCCAGGTTCGCGGCTTACTCGATTGGAGCGCCGGCGATCTCGAGACGGCAGCAACCCTCTTCGAGCACAGCCCTCGCCGCCTCGCACACGCCTCAGCGCTCGAAGACTTCGGCGTCTGCCTTGCAACAACCAGACGGAACCGAGCGATCGAGGTTCTGGGCCATGCCCTTGCTGTGTATACGCAGGTAGGGGCGGGCTGGGATGCGCGCCGCGTTCGAGGCCGTCTGCGAGAACTCGGCGTGCGACGCCGGATCGTCTCGTCCGAAACATCTGAGACCGGTTGGGGAGCGATGACGACATCCGAGCTTTCGGTGGCTCTCCTCGTGGCAGAGGGGTTGACCAACCGCGAGGTTGCCGAGCGGCTGTTCGTCTCTCCACACACCGTGAACAGCCACCTTCGCAACATCTTCCAGAAGCTCGGAATCAACTCACGAGTCGAGTTGGCGCGACTTGCCGGCGAGAACCGATGACCAGTTCAGAGACGACGTGGGCTCAAACGTAGGACCGGCATGACCAAGCGATGTCCCCAGAGACCGGGACCTCGACGGTGCCCAATGCCGTGGCGAACTCAAGCAGTGCTCGAGCTCGGCCGATGTCCCGAGTCCCGCGTGTCCGAAGAGGGGCCCCGAACCTGAACGGCCAGCCCGAGGCGACCATCGGTCACCTGACCGCCAAAAACCTCTCGATCGACGCGGAGAACGGGATCACCTACGCGTACCGACGCTTCGGCAAGGTCGGAAACGGTCGACCACCGGTCGTCTTCCTGCAGCACTTTCGTGGCAATCTGGAGAACTGGGACCCGCTGCTCGTCGACGAGATCGCGGCCGAGCGCGAAGTGATCTTGCTCGACAACACCGGTGTCGGGCTCTCCTCCGGGAAAGTGCCACGCACCGTCACCGAGATGGCACGCGACGCCATCGCGTTCCTCGACTCGCTGAAGCTCCGCAGCGTCGATCTGCTCGGCTACTCCCTCGGCGGCATGATCGCCCAGGAGATCGCGCTACTACGTCCCCGTGTCGTGCGGCGCATCGTCCTCGCTGGTACCGGGCCGCGTGGCGGGGACCACCAGATGCACGGGTGGACCTTCGACATTGAACAGACAGCGAACGCGTCGAACAACGGCATCGACGACCTTCTCCACATTTTCTTTGACGTCACCGAGACAAGCCGCGCCCTGGGCCGCGCCTACGTCCAACGCGCATTCAGCCGCGCCGAAGACAGGGACAAGCCCAACGCAACCGACGTCGCCGAAAGGCAATACGACGCGATGGTCGAGTGGGGGATCCCGGACGCAAGCCAGCTCAACCGGCTCGCCGGGATCACCCAGCCAACACTGGTGACAAACGGCAACAACGACCGGATGATCCCGACGATCAACTCCCAGGTACTTGCCGACCACATCCCGAACGCTCGGCTGCGGATCTTCCCCGACTCTGCTCACGGCTTCCTCTTTCAGTACCCGACCGAGTTCGCGACGCTCGTCAATGGGTTCCTGAACGGCGCATGATGGGATCCGCGTCGCGTCACGCCGTTTAAAATCCCCCACGATCGAGTGATGAGGATCTCGGCCTCTCGCGATAGGAGTCGGTTTTGCCACGACTCGACGAAAGGAATGGGTGACACATGAAGGGGCGGCCGAACATCGTTCCAGTCCATGGCGCCTGGCCACTCCAGCCAGCGGCGCCGATTTCTGTCGCCGAACGCGCGAACACCAACGCCGACGGCGCAGCGGTTGCCGGAGTCGACGGACAATGACCGCCACAGCTGCGAGTGAGACCACCTATGCGGTTCGCCGTCTGACCGTAGCCGTGCCCGGCGTCCGCGAGTTCCAACGCGCCTACGAACAGGCGGTGCCAAGCGTCCCTGTAGTGGACGTACAAGACCTGGTGAGACGCGCAGCCCCGTGGCAGGAGATGGTTGAGCTGATCGACGCTCGAGCGCCGAACGGCTTCCTCATCTACTTCCGAAACGATGTCCATCCGGTCATGAAGGCCGCAGGGGACGAGGCCGACTGCATTGCCTATCTGATGGGAAACCACCTGATCGCGGAGCGCATGTTCCGCCACGATCCGCGTGCCATGCTCTACGCACCCCTCCACACGGTGATCTGGGAGGGCCATGACGGCAAGGCCTGGTTCAGCGTTGACCAACCCAGCACGCAGTTCTCAAGCCTCGGGATCCCCGCGATCGACGAGGTTGGAATCGAACTCGACCGAAAGCTCGCGAAGCTTCTCACGGTACTGAATGTCGAGGCCCCAGCCGTACTCACCGGCGGCTGAGCAAACCGCCGACGCCGGGTGTGGCCGATCTATCGAAGGTCGGGCGCGCCGATTAGTTCGGTCACCGTGAGGCGACGATTGTGCGACCGCCTTCCTTTGGAAGGCATTACGTATGACCCGTCATGGGCTCGAGAAGTCAGTTCGGGTACCGAGCGAGGTACCTGTCATCGGGTTCAGACTGGACGTTAGTCACTGTTCGGCTGGTCGGCCTGTAGTGCGGCGCGCGCGGCAATCACGATGTCGCTGCCGGTGTTCGCATGGCCATCGATGCCCCAACCCCCCTCCGGTGACTCGGTGATCAGCACCCAGGTGCGATCAGCTAGCGTCTGGTCGCCTGCGGCCGCGGCGACGATCTCGGTCAGTTCTTTGACTACGCCGAGTTGCTTGTCCCGATCGAGGAAGTTGATGGGGGTGAGTACCTGGACGCGAACATAGTTGCTGTCGCCTGCGGCATTCGAGATCGCGTCGGTGGGAAGGTCGTGGATGAATGCAGCCGTGTTGTCAAAGAAGACTGGGATCTCGGGCACTTGCTCCCAGCGCATAACCGCCTTGGCGAGATCCTGCGCGAGCGTGTGCTTGTTGGTGAACGTGCCCTCGGTGGCGTAGACATCGATCATTGGCATGAACTGGTCAGGTCTTCTTGGCAGGATCATCCGTGATCTCCAGGCCGGTCTGGCGTGACGGACGCTGGTCAGCAGGCTCCTCAACTGCTCCGGTGGGTTTGAGAGATGCCCAGTTAGGATCATCACGTGATTTTTGTTGCTAACTCTCTGGGGTGGATTTGTTCCGGTCGGTGCTGGAGCTTCAGAAAATGCTCCACACCCGAGCTTGCTGGAAAATATGCAAACTCGTCTGAAACGAAAAGCCCAGATTTACGGGGCTTTTTCAGAGCCTTCTGACGGACTCGAATCGTCGACCCCCTCTCTATGAAGAAGGGCTGTGCGTCAAGTTGTCGGTTGTCGGTCGCCTGGTCAGGGCGGGCGTGGTGGTTGTGGGTGGTGAGCGGTGCTCATCTCTCTATCGCCTCCTCGATCGGGAGGACAAGGCCGATTGGGGTTCGCTCCGGTGGCGCATCTCCTTAAGGACCGTCAGGCGGCCAGGGGGTCGGTGGCGCCTTTGGGAGCGAAGCGTTCGCCGCGGCTGAGCATGTGCCAGATCGCCTCAGAGAGCCGCCGGGCGAGGTCGATCTGGGCGACTTTGGCGCCGCGCTGTTTGCCGATGCGCGCCTTGGTCTGCTGGTAGCGGTCGCGGTAGGCCGCTGAGGTGCAGGCGTGGGTGGCGGCTTCGACGAGCGCCCAGCGCAGGTAGCGCGGCCCTTGCTTGCTGAGCGGGCCGCGCAGGTCGCGTTCGCCGGATTGGTAGACGCGCGGGCAGAGGCCGCTGTAGCCGGCGAGCTTGCGCGGGGTGGGGAAGCGGTTGATGTCGCCGACCTCGGCGGCGATCGTGTAGGCGAGCACCCAGCTGATCCCGGGCACCGTCAACAGCAGCGGTACGTAGCGATGGTCGGCGCCGAGCCGGCGCAGCTCGCGCTCGCACTCGCTGATCTCGCGATCGAGCTCGTCGATCAGACGCAGACTGGCTTCGATCGTGCCTTGCCACGGCTCGGGGAGTCCGAGCCGCGCGAGCAGTTGGCGGCCGCGGACACCGAACAGGTCGGAGACCGGGCACGGCGTGCCGTGCGTGAGCAAGACGGCGTGCACGCGCTGCTTCAGACTCGAGCGGTGCCGCACCAGGTGCAGGCGCCAGCGGGCACGCTCGCGCTCGGCGCGCACACGCGGATCGGGCAGCCAGATCGCCGGCACCAGATCGCGGCGCGCGAGCTCGGCAAGCACCCACGCATCGATACGGTCGGTCTTACAGGCGAGCGGCGCCAGCCCTTTCCCTTCTGCGCGTCCGCGATCTCGACCTGCCAGCCGGCGAGCGCGAGCCGGTCGTGCACGAACCGCGCGCCGTTCATCGACTCGATCGCCGCACGAATCGGCTCACCGTGACGCGCGAGCCGCTGACTCAGACCGCGAAGACCGTCGGCGTCGGGCGGCGAGGCGCCGACGTCGACCGATGCACCCTCGTCGTCGAGCAGGTGGAAGTCGAGACGCTTGCGACTGAGATCCAAACCGGCGTACAACATCGAATCGGGCCTCCTCTGCGATAGCTCCCAGTGACAAACCGGAGCCTGTCACCGGGGGGAGGCCCTTCTTCATGGCATTCCTTACCATGGAGGGGAGGCTCGCTTCAGGTTTGCCGTCATCGGCCTGTGGCTTGCGCGAGCCAGGTGTCAAGCTGCGACGCCGCTTCGTGTTCGTTACCGGGCAGGAGGTGGCCGTAGCGGTCGAGGGTGATGGTGATCGTTGAGTGGCCCATGTAGGTACTGAGTGCTTTTTGGGTTGACGCCGGCGGCGATCATGTAGGCGGCGTAGGTATGGCGGCATTCATGGAGGCCGATCGGTTCCAGGCCGGCGGCGTGCCAGGCGTTGCGGGCCCGTTGGTTCGTCCACGAGGGGGTGAAGGCGTGGCGGCCGTGACTATTGGGGAAGACGGCTCCGTTGCAGGCCTTGTCTTGCTGGTCGCGCTGGTGGAGGAGGTGTGTGCGGAGGGTTTGCGTGAGTGGGACGCGCCGTTTGCCGGCTCGGCTTTTGGGGTCGATGAAGCCGGCTTGGCGGTCCCAGCTTCGGCGGACGTGGATGAGGTTCTGTTCGAGGTCGATGTCGGCCCAGTTGAGTGCTTGCAGTTCGCCCATGCGCAGGCCGGCGTAGAGGGCGGTCGCCCAGAGGGCGCGGTCGACTGCTGGCAGGGCGGCGAGGAGGGCCGTTGCTTCGTCGACTCGTGCGATGCGGTCACGGTTGCTGCGTACAGCCGGCAGAGACAGGTTGAGCGTCGGGTTGGTGGCGACCTGTTCGCGTTGGAGGGCCCGACGGTAGATCGCCCGCAGCGGCAGAAGCGCGTTTCGGATCGTGCTCGCGGAGCGGCCGGCGGCAAGGAGCTCATCGACGAAGTCTTGGAGCATCACTGGGGTGATCGCGCTCAACTGCTGCTGCCCGAAGCGGGGTAGGAGGCGGCAGTCGAGTGCGTGTCGGTAAGCGCGCAATGCGCCTGGCTTGTACGGGTCGCCGGAGCGAGTGCGGACGACGCCCTGCTCGGCGCGCTCCAGCCACTCCTCCGACGCCTGCGTAAGGGTCAGTGATGAGGATGCGTGTGCTGCGGCTCCCTGCAGGAGCAGCTGCGTCCGTTGGCGCCAGGCGAGGGCTTCGCCGAGTGTCGGGAACGTCTTCCGGATCGTCTTGCGATCACGCGCCGCGTAGACCTGGCCTTGAAACGAGGGCCTGCACCAGCAGACTCCGCCGGCGCCGGCAGCACAGCCGCGTTGGTGCCGGACCGCGACACCCTCCGCCCCTAGGGGAGGACGCGCACGGGACGCTGAAGCGGTGGCCATCGCCAGACATCACTAGCGTCACGCACGCGTCACAGCAACCCACAGGTTGAGCCCCCGGGCGTGCGATCGCGGCGGATCGCGCACTCGATCGCGCGCACCCGATCGGGCGCTGACGACCTGGCCAAACTCGGAGCGGCGCCACAAGTTCTCGAACCCCGAAATCCCGCGTAACCAAGCGGGATTCCGGGCGTCAAGGAGCGGAGGGGGAGGGATTTGAACCCTCGACCGACGGAACCGCCGGTAACGGTTTTCGAGACCGCCGCATTCGACCGCTCTGCCACCCCTCCGGCGGGCGCATCGTAGCGGTCGATCAGCCGCTCTCCGGACTGACGCTGATCGGCGCCTTGCCACAGGTGTGCTGCGCGGCGGGGATGATCTGCGTCGCGGCGAGCAGCACCGTGCGGTCGGCTGGTAGCAGGCCGAACAGCGTCAACGCCGCCGGTAGCTGCGCCTGCGGCGTCATCTCGATCGAGTGCGACCATTCGCCGACGAACGCCGTCACGGGCGCGCGTGGGTTCAGTTCGCGGATGCGCGTGAAGAGCTTCCCCGACTGCAAGCTCTGGTCGGTGACGATCCGGTCCTTGAGGCTCCACCAGAGCTCGAGTGGGACGCACGAATCCGCGATCGCGCGCGCGTACGTGTACGGACTGCGCTCGGCATAGCCGGCCTCGTCCGTCTTCGGCGAGCCGCCCACTTCGATCCTCGCGAGCTGCTGCAGGCTCCTACCGACTGGACCGTTCCAGGTATTCAGGCACGCTTCGTCGCACGGGACGCGCGTGAAATGGTGGTACTGAAGCGCGAACTGCGTCACCGAGTCGAACGCGGCTACGCCCGCAAGCAGGTGCGGATGCCGCGCAAGCAGCAGCAACACCTCCTGACCGCCCATGCTCCCGCCGACCGCGTAGACGCGGTGCTGATTCACGTGCAGCCACGGCAGCGCTAGGTGGACGATCGTCGGCATCCGGGCGAGGTCGGAGATCTGTCCGGGCGACCCCCACGAGTAGAGCTGGAGAATGCGTCCCTCGCCTGCTGGGCTCACGACGGCGAATCCGCCGCGCGCGGGAAGGTGGCCCCAGAGCGCCGCGTTTGCAAGCGCGGTGACGCCGCGCCCGTGCGGGGAAATGACAAGCGGGATCGGCGGGTCGTTGTGCCGGCCGTACCACGCGGGCAGCACGACGTAGGCGCGCCGGGCAACGCCGTCGTGCGCGCGATAGCGGATCGTGACGATGCGGACGCGTGCCGAGGTCGAGTGCGGCTCGGCCGCGGCGGGCGATGCGAAGCTGCAGAAGGCGACCGCGGCCGCCGCAAGCAAGACGATTCGCGTGGCCCCGGTCAGGGCTCCCAGCTTAGGGGAGCCGCCGGGGACGCGCTACTGCTTACTGCGGCGGCCCGGACGCGAGCCGGAGGTTGGCTTTGTGGCTGGTGCCCGACTGATCGACCCAGGAGAGGGTGATCGAGTTGCCCGGCGACCTCACGAGCAGGAGAGTCGTGAGCGTCGTCGGCGACGAGACCTTCTGCCCATCGATCGCCGTGATCGTGTCGCCGTAGCCGAGCCCGGCACGTGCGGCCGGTGAGCCGTCGAGCACGCTCGTCACGAGTGCGCCGTTCGTCGACGATGTGTCGCCGAAGTACGGGTTCCCAAAGCCTCCCGTCGGCTGCTGGATCGTGACGCCGAGGAAGCCGGTACCGCCGATGTGTACGGTCGACGAGGACTGCTTCGCCTCGATCTGCTTCGCCACCGACAGCGCGTGGTTGATCGCGATCGCGTAGCCGTCGCTGGCGACGGGCTGGAACGCAAACCGGAAGCCGGTAGAGGCCGCCGTCAGCATGCCGACGATGTTGCCGGACCCGTCGACGAGCGCTCCGCCGGAGTCGCCCGGCTGGAGGCCCGCGTTCGTCTCGATCAAGCCGGTTAGCTGCTCGGAGTCGCCCTCGTCGTCGCGGGCGGTGATCGTGCGGTTGAGGCCGGTTACCTGGCCGGTCGTGGTGGTGGGGGTGCCACCCGTCCCGCCGGCGTTACCGACGGCGCTGACGGAGTCGCCGACCTTGACGCCGTTCGAGTCGCCGAGGCTGGCGGTTTCGAGACCGGATGCGCCGATGAGCTGGATCACGGCCACGTCGTTCGACACGCTGTAGCCGACCATCTTCGCCTGGTATGTGCGACCGTTTCCGAGGTCGGTCGCGGTGATCTTCGTTGCGCCGCGGATGACGTGGTTGTTCGTCAGCACCTCGCCGTCGGACGTGAGGACGATGCCCGTCCCCGCTGCCTTCGTGCTCTGGTAGCCGAGCGTCGTGTTGATGTCCACGAGCGCGGGGTTCACGGCCGCCGCGCGCGCACTGTGGGTGTGCGTGGCGACCGCGATCCCGGCGGCAGCGGCCAGCGCCACGATGGCGAGGGCGATGCGGCGTGGAGACATGTTCTTGTTCATATGCGTCGGGATGGTGCCCGGGGGAGGTGAGGTTTCGGTTAGGCGGCCCTAAGAAGCTCCTAAGACGTGCGCCTCGAGTCTGAGGGGCCGGCGCAGGCCGCTGAGGTCGATTGTGCCTGTCGTGTGATCCGTGCGGTCGTACGGCTTGCCGTCGAGGGTCACCGTCCCCAGGCGCTCGTCCCGTGGCAGACGAAGGCGGAGCCGGAGCGACCCCGTCGCGGGCGGCGTGACCGCGATGTCGACGGCGCCGCGGCGGGCGATGAGTGTGTACGACACGGGTCCGAACGCGGTCGGCGCGTCGCGCACGGTGATCCGCCGGCCGGCCGCGAGCCACCAGCGCGGCGTCGCAAACGCCAGCCCGACGCCGCCGGCCGTCTCGTGCACGAGCAGCAGGCGCAGGCCCTCGAGGAACGACGAGTTGCTCGTACTGTTCGGCGGCAGGTACATCGATCGGTCGCTCTCGCCGGAAACGGGAGCGATCGTCGCGCCTTCGCCCGAGACGAACGTGTTGTCGGTCATCCCCGCGGCGAGCTGGCCATACACCGTCAGCGCGAGCAGGCCGGCCTGGTCGTTGTCGGCGAGGAAGCGCTCGACGCCGAGCTCGTACACGTCGTCGGTGCCGGGCGACTCGTAGCCGGGCAGGTCGTTCGGTCGCCCGAAGTCGAAGCGGACGAGGCCGAGCAGGCGGGAGCCATGCGCGAGCAGGTAGCGCAGAACGCCGCCCGCTTCCTTCGATCCGGGCGGGATCACGCCCGACGCGAGCGCGTCCGGGATGACGAGGTTCCAGTAGCTGCCGGCACGCGACGCCGTCAGCTCCTCGTACGGCGCCTCGCCGTCGAGCAACCGGACCGGGACGAAGAGCGCGCCGTCGGAGAGCCGGCGCTCGGATGCGGTCAGAGCGGCGCGCAGTCCGCGTGCGAGGCGATCGGCGGCCGCACCCGCGGCGGGCACGAACGGTTCGATCGCGCGTAGCCCCTGCAGGTCGACGGCCTGGCCGTTGAGGCTGTACGCGACCGTCGGCAGGTCGGATGCATAGCGGGCCTTCGGCAGCAAGCCGTTCCGCCCGATCCGCGCCGCGAGCTGCGCGACTGCACGGCGGGCGGGTGGCAGCAGCGCGTCGAGGAAGGCTCGGTTCGGGGCGAGGAGTTCTGCGCGAGCGAGCTCGAGCAGACGCTCCCCCTGCTCAAAGTCCGGATAGAGGTGCGGCTCGCGGTCGAACGACGTCTCGACGATCGTGCGGTCCTCGGCGGCGAAGCCGTACTCACCGAGCACGGACGCGTTCGCGAGGCTCTCCGGGAACTCGAAGAGCTGGTATGGGTTTCCGACGCTGTAGCGCCAGCCGTAGAGCAGGTTCTGCACGAGCAGGTTCCGCTCGGCATCGTTCACGCGCGCGTCGGGCACCGTGAACGACGCGCCGGACGCCAGCTTGGCGGTCCAGTAGGCGATGACGTTCGCACGTCCGCGTGCGTATGTCTGTTCGTCGATCGTGCGGCTGCGGCCGGCGAACGAGACGTAGACCGTGCGGGGTCCGCGCGCCGCGAGCGCGCCGACGTTTGCACTGCCGTTCGCCGGCACCGTCAGCTTGACGAAGCTCGCCGGGGCATCCGGCGGGCTCGTCGCGAACGACTCCTCGCTGTAGCGGCGCCCGTTCGCGTCCGTGTAGCTCGTCTCGAGGATCGGCAACCAGCCGTCAGCGAGCTGCGGCGGCGCGAGCCGTCGGAGGCAGGAGCCATACGGCTCGCCGTCGACCGAGATCCGCAGGCTCGGCCCGCCCACGCGGCGCCACATGAGCTCGCTGCCGTCGGCGACGTGGAGCGAGTACGGCCCGTTTGGCCGCCCGAAGGCGAGGTAGTAGACGCCGGTGCCGGTGAGCTTGCCGACGTCGACGAGCGGCTTCAGGTAGCGAGCGATCGCGCCGTACGTCGGGCCGTTCGTCGCGCGGAGAACGGCCTCGCCCCAAACGTCCCGACCGGAGGCGAGTGCCGCGTCGACCCGCTGGACATACGCGGGTGAGAGGGCGGGTGACGGGCAGCTGGCTGCCGCGGCCGGCGAGCCGCCGGGTTCGCCGAGGAGCAGCAGCAGCGCACCACCGAGAAGAAGCCGGCGCAACGCCGAGAAGCTACCGGCGAGGCCGCTACGATTCGCCGGGTCCCGGAGAAGTGGCCGAGTGGCTGAAGGCGGCGCCCTGCTAAGGCGTTAGGTGGGGAAATCCCTGCCTCGAGGGTTCGAATCCCTCCTTCTCCGTCGTCAAGCGTCGCCGTCGGCCCCCGGCGCGGAGCGCTCAGGCCGGAAGCGTGAGGCTCTCGATGTCGCTCGGGTACGAGGTAAGGATCTCGACCCCGTCCTCGATGACGGCGACCGTATCCGAATGGCGGAAGCCGCCGATCGAGCCGTCGTACAGACCGGGCTCGACCGTGAACACCATGCCGGGCTCGAGCGGCGTGTGATCGCCGACGTCGAGGAACGGCGCTTCGTGGTTTCGCAGGCCGATCCCATGCCCGGTGTGCTGCCGCCAGTACGCGAGCAGCTCATTGTCTTCGAGATAGCGCATCACCGCGCCGTCGACGTCGGCGCACGTCGCGCCCGGCCGGATCGCGTCGAACGCGACGCGCTGCGCCGCGACGGTGTGGTCGAAGAGCCGCCGCATCTCGTCCGTCGGCGGGCCGATGATCATGGCCCGCTCGAGCTCGGCGTTGTAGCCCCAGATCGGCGCGCTCGTCTCGCTGACCAGGACGTCGCCCGGCTGGAACTCGATGTTGTGCGCGACGGCGTGCGCCCAGGAGCTCCGTCGCCCGATCTGGCCGCGGTAGCCCGCGGCTGCGCCCGACGACGACGAGAGACCGCCCCCGTAGCGCGGGCCGAGCGTCGCGAGCATCGCGAGGGTCGTCTCATGGCTGGCCCGCAGGCTCGCTTCGGCCTCCGTCGCTCCGGGCCCGGAGTACTCCTGTAGCAGCCTGTGCGCATGTGCGCACCAGCGGCCGCTCTCACGGATGAGCTCGAGCTCGGCCGCGCTCTTGCGCGCCATCATCCGCTCGATCACGTCTGCGAGCGGAGCGACCGACGCGCCGGTCACCTCGCTCAGCGGCGGCCCCTTGTAGCCGAGGATGCCGGGATAGCCGTCGTTGTCGGCGCCGATCGCGCGGGCGATCCCGAGCTCGGCGACGACGCGTGCGAAGATCGACATCGGGTGCTCGAGGCCCGGGTACTCGGGATAGGACTCGATCCGCACGAAATCGGCCTCGGCCCGCGTGCGCTCGACCTCGAACTCCGGCACGAAGATCGCCGACTCGCCGCGGACGCTTTCGGCGTAGACCACGGGCCGCTCGTTGGAGAGGAACCAAAAGCCGGTGAAGTACTGGATGTAGTCGGCGCCGAAGAGGACGTACCCGGAGAGGCCTTCGCGGCGCAGGTGCGCGAGCAGCCGCTCGCGCCGCTCGCCGAACTCCGCGGCGGTGATCTCCGCCGCCGCCTCGGTACGCACCTCGGTCATCTCGTTCCCAAGTGTCACTCAGTCTCGGGTGCCCGTGCCGGGAGTACCCGGTCGATCCCGCGGTCGGGGACGAGCCAGACGGCCGCGACCGCCGCGGTAGAGCACCAACGAGAACCAGGGGACGACCGGAGGCGGCGATCGCGGCGGCGTACGCGACGAGCGAGAGCTTCCCCTTCCAGTCGTGCCCGACGGCGCGCGCCACGCGCGAGTCGGGACCGTTCGCCACGACGAGGGAGCGTGTCAGCAGCACGAAGGCAATGCCGGAGCCCGGCAGGACGACGCCGTAGGCGCCGACGGGAGCGCTGTCGTGGATGTGTGGTCCGAGCCAGACGGCGGCCGCGGGCGTTAGCGAAGCCACAAGGGCAGGTGCGCGTTCGCCCAGAGCACGGTGCCGCTGATGCGGTCGACCGCCTGCATCAGGTGGTGGTGGTTGTTCCAGTAGATCGCGAGGAAGACGAAGCTGAGAGGATCGTGATCAGCACGGCGATCACGCCGTCGCTGAACGCCTCGAGCCTGCTCCGGCTCACCTCGGGCGGCTAGCCCACAACCGCGAGGGCCGCGTCGTTCGCCGGCTCGAGCTCGACGCACAGGTCCTTCGCCATCTCGACGAAGGCCGCGGCGGCCGGCGACTGATGGCGGTCGCGGTGCCAGGCGATCCCGATCACCCGCGGCGGCACCTTCGGACCGAGCTCGATCGTCGCCACGCGCTCGTCGTTCGGGTTGACCGCGAGCTTGGGCATGATCGCGATCCCGGCGCCGGCTGCGACAAGCCCGTGGACGGTCGTGTTCTCGTCGGACTGGATGACGTAGGTCGGGCTCAGTCCGCGTGCGCTGAAGTGAGAGTTCAGCTGCTCGCGGCTTCGACAGAGGCGCGAGCCGATCAGCGGCAGGTCGGCGACGTCGCGCAACGAGACCGGCTGAACCTTTTCTGCGAGGGGCGAGTCGGCCGGAGCGAGCAGCACCCACGGATCGCGCATCAGCTCCGTCATCGCGAACGGGCCGTCGGGGAGCGGCGGCATCACGAAGCTCAGGTCGAGCTCGCCGCGCTCGACATACGTGAGGAGCTCCGGGTCGGAGACCGACTCGATGAGCCGCACCTCGACGTTCGGCCACGCCTGCTTGAAGCGGCGCACGAGCTCGGGCAGGATGCGCGCGCCTGCGCTCTGGAAGGTGCCGACGCGGAGCGTCCCCGCGCCGCCGTCCAGCAGCGCGGCCACGTCGGCCTGCGCCGCCTGAAGCCGGGCGATGATCGCCTCGGCGTGCCGGAGGACGAGCCGCCCCGTCTCGGTCAGGGAGACGGCCCGCGGCCCCCCGGGCCGCTCGATCAGCTTCGTGCCGACGATCTTCTCGAGCGTCGCGATCTGCTGGCTGATCGCCGATTGGGTGTAGCCGAGCCGGACCGCCGCGCCGCGGAACGTGCCCTCCTCGGCGACGGCCTGGAGCGCGGCAAGATGCCGTAACTCGATCCCGAGCCATTGATCGAATCCCATGATCAAACTGAATGGTAACTCGATTTGTGCTTATCGTCCACCCGCGGCATCCTGTGGGTGTGACTGCCTTGCTGATCATCGTCGTTGCGCTCGCGCTCCTCTTCCTCGCGCCCGTGATCGGCGCCGACTCGCGGATCCACGACGATCCCGACCGGCGCGGCTGGTGGCCGGGGACACGCGCCCGGTAGCCGCGATCCGCGCTACGAGCCGGCGGCCTCTCCCGCCGCCGGTTCTTCGACGCCCGTCTCGGCCGGGCCGACGGGGACCGGGCGCGGCGGGTGCAGGTAGAGCAGGTCGTAGAGCACCGCCGCGATCACTCCGCCCGAGGCCGGGCCGACGTACCAGACCCAGCCGTTCGCCCAGTGGTCGTTGACGAGCTGCGGCCCGAACGCGCGCGCCGGGTTCATCGCCGCACCGGTGAGGCCGCCGCCCATGAGCACGTCGAGGACGATCGTCAGCCCGATCGCGAGACCCGCGATCTGCTTGAACGAGCCGCGCGGGTCGGCCGCGGTCGCGAAGATCACCCACACCAGGAAGAACGTGAGCACCGCCTCGATGACGACGCCCTTGCCACTGCTGAGCGCGGCGACGAGCGACGGCACGCCGGAGCGGAGCGTCGCCGGCGGCGGCAGCACCCAGCGCAGGAGCAGGGCTGCCAGCGCGGCTGCGCCGAACTGGGCCAGCCAGTAGATACCCGCGAGTGCGGCGCTGATCCGCCTGGTGACGAGGAAGCCGAGCGTCACCGCCGGGTTGAAGTGTCCGCCGGAGATGAAGCCGACCGCCGATACCATCACCGCGATCACGAGCCCGTTTGCAAACGCGGCGACGACGATGTTGCCGTAGATCGCCGAGCCGGCGCCCACGAAGATCAGCGCGAACGCTCCGACGAACTCGGCGACGGCGCGACGGACGTAGTCGCCTTCGAGCACGCGCTGACGATACGGTCACGGCCGGACGTCAGGCGCGACGGACGAAGACGAGCCTCTTCGTCGTTACGACGGATACCAGGCAGGCGGGCGACCGCGAATGGAGGCGAGATGGCTACCGGTACCGACCACCTCACGGAAACGCAACGCGCGTTCCTACGCGACAATCCGTTTCCCGGCATCGTGACGACGCTGCGGCCGGACGGAAGCCCGCACTCGACCGTCGTCTGGATCGACGAGGACGAGGGCGACGTCCTCTTCAACACGCAAGAGGGACGCGCGAAGCCGCGCGAGCTCGGACACGACCCGCGCGTGTCGGTCACCGTCCTCGATCCGAACGATCAGTACCGCTGGCTCAGCGTCAGCGGCCGCGCCGAGCTGACGACCGAAGGCGGCCGCGAGCACATCGACAAGCTTGCGAAGAAGTACCTCGGCAAGGACGTCTATCCGTGGCACGAGCCCGGCAAGGCGCGCATCGTCGTCCGCGTGAAACCGGACCGGGTCGACGCGTACGGCCTCTAGGCGCATCACGGTCTGCGACGTCGGGCCGCGCGACGGGCTCCAGAACGAGCCCGAGACGCTCCCGGCCGCGGCGCGCGCGGAGCTCGTCTCGCGCCTGGCGGCGGCCGGGCCGGCCCGGATCGAGGCCGTCTCGTTCGTACGGGACGAGCTCGTGCCGCAGATGGCCGGGGCCGAGGAGGTCGTCGCCGAGGCGCGGCGGGGCGGCTCGGAGCTCTCCGGGCTCGTGCTCAACGAGCGCGGCTACGAGCGGTTCGCGGCAACCGCGCTCGACCGGCTGAACTGCACGCTCGCGGCGACCGACACGTTCAACCGGCGCAACGCGAACGCATCGCTCGCCGAGGCGACCGACCGCGTCGTGTCGATCCTCGCGGGATCAGACCGGCCGACGACGCTGACCGTCTCGTGCGCCTTCGGCTGCCCGTTCGAGGGCGAGGTCGACCCGGGCGTGGTCGCGGACCTGTGCGAGCGCCTCGATGCAGACGAGCTCGTCCTCGCCGACACGATCGGCGTCGCGACGCCGCGGCGCGTGCGTGGGTTGATCGAGCGCGTCGAGATTCTCAGCAAGCCGGTCGGTTTCCACGGCCACAACACCCGTAACACCGGCTACGCGTGCGTGTGGGCCGCGCTCGAGGCGGGTGCGACCGTGCTCGACGCGTCGGTCGGCGGTATCGGCGGCTGTCCGTTCTCCCCTCAGGCAACGGGGAACGTCGCCACGGAGGACCTCGTCTGGCAGCTCGAGCGGGACGGGGTCGGGACCGGCGTCGACGTCGACGTGCTCGTCGGCGTTGCCCGCTGGCTCGAGAACGTGCTCGGCCGGCCGCTGCCCGGCTACCTCTATCGCGCCGCGCGCTGGCCCTAGGATCCCGCCCGCGGGCCGGTCCGCCTGCAGCCCGTGCGCAGGCAGAGTGTCGCGGTGAACCGGCTTGCGGCGGAGACCAGCCCCTATCTTCTGCAACACGCCGGCAACCCTGTCGACTGGTACGCGTGGGGCGAGGAGGCGCTCACACGAGCACGCGCCGAGGATCGGCCGATCCTCCTCTCGATCGGCTACTCCGCCTGCCACTGGTGCCACGTGATGGAGCGCGAGTCGTTCGAGGACGAGGGGACCGCACGCCTCATGAACGAGCGGTTCGTCTCCGTCAAGGTCGACCGCGAGGAGCGGCCCGACCTCGACGCCGTCTACATGGACGCGGTCGTCGCGCTGACCGGGCAGGGCGGCTGGCCGCTGACGGTGTTCCTGACGCCGGCCGGCGAGCCGTTCTTCGGCGGCACGTACTTCCCACCGGAGCCGCGGTACGGGATGCCGTCGTTCCGAGACGTCCTCACCGCAGTCGACGAGACGTGGCGGACGAATCGAGACGACGTGGGCGCGTCGGCGGCGCGGTTGCTCGAGCACCTGCGCACGTCGTCCACCGGCCGTGCGACCGGGGAGCTCTCGGATCCGGACGGCGCCGCGGCCAACCTTCAGGCGGGCTTCGACCCGAACTGGGGCGGCTGGGGGCACGCGCCGAAGTTCCCGCCCGCCGCCACGCTCGAGTTCCTGCTCAGGCGGGGCGAGCGCGCGATGACGGAGCGGACCCTGGACGGGATGGCGGCAGGGGGCATGTACGACCTCGTCGGCGGCGGCTTCCACCGCTACTCGGTCGACGAGCGCTGGCTCGTCCCGCACTTCGAGAAGATGCTGTACGACAACGCGCAGCTCGCGGTCGCGTATCTGCACGGCTACCTCGTCCTCGGCAAGGAGCGCTACCGCGAAGTCGTCGCGGAGACACTCGACTACGTGCTCCGCGAGCTCGCCCTCGAGGGCGGCGGCCTCGCCTCGGCACAGGATGCCGACACGAACGGCGTCGAAGGGTCGACGTTCACGTGGGCGCCCGACGAAGGCGCGCCCGACGGTCTGCTAGAGCCGTTCGAGGACGGCCGCTTCGTGCTCCGCGGCGAGCTCGACGCCGCCACGCGCGAGCGCCTGTTCGCGCTCCGCGAGCAGCGGCCGAAGCCCGCGCGCGACGACAAGGCGATCGCGTCGTGGAACGGACTCGTGCTGGCAGCACTCGCCGAATGCGGTCGCGTGCTCGACCGGAGCGACTGGGTCGACACCGCGCGCCGGCTCGGCGCGTTCCTGCTCGGGCCGCTCTCGACGGGTGACGGACGCCTCCACCGTACGTGGCGCGAGGGCCAGGCGAAGGGCACCGGCTACCTGGACGACTACGCGAACGTCGCCAACGGCCTGTACGAGCTGCACGTCGCGACGGGCGAGCTGCGCTGGCTGCAGGAGGCGCACCGGCTCGCGCGGCTCGCGGTGCGGCTCTTCGCGGATCCAGAGCAGGGCGGGTTCTTCCAGACCCCGAGTGACGGCGAGCAGCTCGTCGTCCGGCGCAAGGACTTCGACGACCACCCGATGCCCAGCGGCAACTCGATGCTCGCGTACGTGCTCCTGCGCCTCGCTCGGATCTACGGCGACGACGAGCTCGAGGCACAGGGGGTCTCGGTCCTGCGCGTGCTCGGTCAGACGCCGGAGCGGCTGCCGACTGCGTTCGGCTGGGCGCTCGTCACGCTCGACTTCCACCTCTCGCCGCCGCGCGAGCTCGCGATCGTTGGGCCGCCCGAGGCCGAGGTGGCACGGGCGGCGCTCGCCCGCTGGGACCCAACCGCAGTGGTCGCGTTCGGCCCTGCCGACGAGGTGCCGCTCCTCGCGGGCAAGTCCCTTGTAGATGGCCGGCCCGCGGTGTACGTCTGCGAGCGGTTTGCCTGCCGCGCGCCCGTCGTCGACGCGAGCGGGCTCGCGGCAGGCTGAGTCGTTCGCTACGTGCGAACGGTGCGCGTGGTCGTCTTCACCGGCACGCTTTCTGCAGGCACCGTCTCCCGCTCGCGTGCGACCGGCTCGTCGGCGGCAGTCGCGTCGACCGTCGCCGGTGTCGCCACCGGCGCGACCGTCCGGCGCCGGACGAAGAGCCAGCCCGGCTCCAGCGTCAGTCCGAAGACGAGACCGATACCCAGTGCGAGCACGCCGTTCCAGAGCGAGATCGAATGCACGGCCCCGGTGATCCCCAGGTCGGAGTTCCAGCTCCGGATGTGGCTCCGGAACGTGTTCGTGTGGGGCTGTGCCGCGATGATGATCCAGAGGCCTGCGACGAGCACCGGCACGAACGCGAGCAGGAAGTACGCGATCGGGTTCCCGCCGCCGCCGCGCAGCTGGGCGAGGCCGAGCATGAGGCCCCCGCCTGCGATCACGCCCATGGCAGCCCAGTAGCCGCCTGTGTGGTGCGTGTCGAACTGCGACGCGAGCCAGACCAGGTAGCCCGTCGCGCCGGCCGCGAGCAACGTCAGCAAGGCTCGGTTCATTGCGTTCATCTGCATCCCTCCGCGTGTCGCGGTTGTGCAGGTCTAACGTTCGACCCCCTCCAAATGGGTGCGGCCGGGAAGGAGCCTCGGCGGAAAGGTCGAAACCTCCCGGTCCGTGCGCACCCGGACCGTCCTCGCGCTCGCGCTCCTGGCCGGTGTCACCGCGTGGCCGAGCAGCGCCTCGGCGAACCCGCAGCAGGCCGGCGTCCAGATCGCTCTGCGCGCGCTCGGGCTCTACCTCGGCCCGATCGACGGCAACGTCGGGCCGAAGACGGTGGCGGCCGTGCGAGCCGCCCAGGCGCGTTTCCACGTGCCGGTGACGGGGCTGATCGACGTGCGTACGCGCGTCGCGCTCGGCCCACTGGGCAGGCCGCTCTTCGGCGAGCGCACCCTGCGGAGCGGCGACTTCGGCCTCGATGTTTCCGTGCTCCAGTACCTGCTGCTCAAGCGGGGCCTGTACCGCGGCGCGCTCGACGGCTACCTCGGCAAGCGCACGGACGAGGCACTCATCGCGTTCCAGCGCCGTACACGGCTGGCCCCGGACGGAATCGTCGGCCCGCGTACGGTCGCGGCGCTCGTCAGGCAGACCGGCGTACCCGTGCGCGTGCAGCCCCGGAAGAAACCGGCGCCGCCGACGGTGAAGACCTACATCGTGCGGCCGGGCGACACGCTGACGGCGCTCGCGCAGAAGTTCGGGCTCTCGCTCAAGGCGCTCGCGCAGCGAAACCGACTCAACCCGTCGCGCTTCCTGCTGATCGGCACGCGCCTCTCGATCCCGATCGAGACACGACGGATCACCGTTGTCGCGCAGGCGACGCCGACCGCGGCGATCGCGCCGGCCGCTGGGGCGACGTCGAGCGAGGTGCCGTCGCTCCTCAATTCGTGGGCGGCGCACTACGGCGTGTCGCAGGCGCTCGTCCGCGCGCTCGCGTGGATGGAGTCCGGGTACCAGCCGACGGTCGTCTCGAAGGCAGGAGCGCGCGGCGTGCTGCAGACGCTCCCGACGACGCGACAGTACGTCGAGCAGGTCCTCGTCGGGAAGCCGTTGCCGACGACCGTCGACGGGGACATTCAGGTCGGCGTCCTCTTCCTGCGCCACCTGCTCCAAACGTTCGGCGGCAACGAGCGGCTCGCGCTCGCCGCCTGGTACGAGGGGCCCGAGCTGGTCAAGCAGGGCTCGATCCTGCCGGTCACGACGACGTTCGTCGACGACGTCATGGCGCTCGAGTCGCGTGTGTAGGCCCAAGTAAGCTCCCGGCCATGGAGCTCCTCCGCCGTCCGCTGGACGAGCTGATGGCGGAGGCGCGTGCGGTGCGTGGGTCTGCGCGCGGGCGGCTCGTCACGTACAGCCCGAAGGTCTTCATCCCGCTGACGAAGCTGTGCCGGGACGTGTGCCACTACTGCACGTTCGCGCGGGCGCCTCGGCGTGGCGAGCGCGCCTACATGTCGGTCGACGAGGTGCTCGCTGTCGCACGGGCAGGGGCGAAGGCGGGCTGCCGGGAGGCGCTGTTCACGCTCGGCGACAAGCCGGAGCTGCGGTACCGCGCGGCGCGCGACGAGCTCGCGGCGCTCGGGTTCGCGTCCACGCTCGACTATCTCGCCCACTGCGCCGAGGCGGTGCTCGCCGAGACGTCGCTCCTGCCGCACCTCAATCCCGGCGTGCTGACGCGCGAGGACCTGGCTGCGTTGCGGCCGGTGTCGGCGTCGATGGGTTTGATGCTCGAGACGACGGCTGAGCGTCTGTCGGGGCGGGGCGGTCCGCACTTCGGCTCGCCGGACAAGCTGCCGGCTGCCCGGCTGGAGACGCTGCGGCTCGCGGGCGAGGCTCGTGTGCCGTTCACGACCGGCGTTCTGATCGGGATCGGCGAGACCCGCGCCGAGCGGCTCGAGGCGCTGGCGGCGATCGCCGCCGCCGGGCCGCACGTGCAGGAGGTGATCGTGCAGAACTTTCGTGCGAAGCCTGGCACGCGGATGGCGGCGGCGCCCGAGCCGCCGCTCGCCGAGCTGCTCTGGACGATCGCAGCGGCGCGGCTCGTGCTTCCGCCGGAGGTCGCGGTCCAGGCGCCGCCGAATCTGAGCGACGACGCCGGCGCCTTGCTCGACGCCGGCATCGACGACTTCGGCGGCATCTCGCCGCTGACGATCGATCACGTCAATCCGGAGGCGCCCTGGCCGGAGGTGGAGAGCCTTCGCTGCGCCTGCGCGTCGCGCGGCCTCGAGCTCGCGCCGCGTCTGACGGTCTACCCGCGCTTCGTCGACGCCGACTGGCTCGACCCGGGCGTCTTGCCCGCGGTCCTCCGCGCCGCCGACTCGCTCGGGCTCGCGCGCGAGGACGAGTGGTCGCCCGGAGCGGCCGGCGGAGTGCCGTTCGTCGTCGCGCGCGATGCGTTGCCGCTCGGTGCCGGTGAGCTCGGAGAGGACGAGATCGCGCGCCTCTTCCGCGCGCGTGGATCCGAACGGCAGCGCGTGTTCGCGGCCGCCGACGCGCTGCGCCGCGAGGTGAACGGCGATGTCGTCACGTACGTCGTCACGCGGAACATCCAGTACACGAACGTCTGCTACTTCCGCTGCGGCTTCTGCGCCTTCTCGAAGGGCAAGCTCGCGGCGAACCTGCGCGGCGAGCCGTACCTCGTGCCGCACGACGAGATCGTCCGCCGCTCGGTCGAGGCGTGGGAGCGCGGCGCGACGGAAGTCTGCCTCCAAGGCGGCATCCACCCGGCCTTCGACGGCGACTACTACGCGTCCGTCGTGCGCGCGATCAAGAACGCAGTGCCGGAGCTGCACGTGCACGCCTTCAGCGCGCTCGAGGTCTGGCAGGGTGCGGCGACGCTCAGCGTGCCGTTGCGCGACTACCTCGAGCGGTTGCGGAACGACGGGCTCGCGTCCCTGCCCGGCACGGCGGCCGAGGTGCTCGACGACGAGGTGCGTCGCATCATCTGCCCCGACAAGATCACGAGCGCGCAGTGGCTGCACGTGCACGAGACCGCCCACGATGTCGGACTGCGCTCGAACAACACGATCATGTTCGGCCACGTCGACCGGCCCCGGAACTGGGCGCGTCACCTTGTCGCGGTGCGCGAGCTGCAGCAGCAGACGGGCGGCTTCACCGAGTTCGTGCCGCTCCCGTTCGTGCACATGGAGGCCCCGATCTACCTCCGCGGACGCGCGCGGCGCGGGCCGACGTTCGGCGAGGTGCTCCTGATGCACGCCGTCGCGCGGCTCGCCCTTCACCCGTGGATCGCGAACGTGCAGGTGTCATGGGTGAAGGCCGGACCAGCGGGCGTCGCCGAAGCGCTGCGGGCCGGCGTGAACGACCTCGGCGGGACGCTGATGAACGAGTCGATCTCCCGCTCTGCCGGCGCGACGTTCGGGCAGGAGCTCTCGCCCGAGGGGATGGAGGCGCTGATCCGGCGCGCCGGCCGCGTGCCGCGCCAGCGGACGACGCTCTACGGCGAGCCGCCGCCCGAGCAGGTGGCGCGCTCGTTCGGCGCTGCGCCGCTCGCACCACCCCGGAACCCGCACATCAACGACGCCGCGCTGCCGCGACCGCGACGGCTCGCACGCCCCGCTGCGTAGGCTTGCCGCATGTGCAGAAACATCAAGACGCTCCACAACTTTGAGCCGCCGACGACGCACGACGAAGTCCACGCAGCCGCGTTGCAGTACGTGCGGAAGGTGAGCGGCATGCAGAAGCCGTCGCGCGCGAACGAAGCCGCGTTCGCGAAGGCCGTGAACGCGGTCGCCCACGCGACCGAGCATCTGCTCGCCGAGCTCGTGACCGCGGCGCCCCCACGCGACCGCGAGGTCGAGGCCGCGCGCCGCCGGGCGCGCTCGGCTGTCAGGTTCGGACAACCGGCCTGATGGAGTACGGGCCGCTCGGGCGCACGGGCGTCACCGTCAGCCGGCTCTGCCTCGGCGCGATGATGTTCGGCGACTGGGGCAATCCGGATCACGAGGAGTCGATCCGGATCATCGACCGAGCGCTCGACGCCGGCATCAACTTCATCGACACCGCCGACGTCTACTCGCGCGGCGAGTCGGAGGAGATTGTCGGCAAGGCGCTGCGCGGTCGCCGCGACCGAATCGTGCTGGCGACGAAGGTGCACGGCACGATGGGTGACGACCCGAACGAGCGCGGCAGCTCGCGCCGCTGGATCATCCGCGAGTGCGACGCGTCGCTGCGTCGGCTCGGGACCGACTGGATCGACCTCTACCAGGTCCACCGTTGGGACGAGGACACGGATCACGACGAAACGCTTGGCGCGCTGACCGATCTCGTCCGTGCGGGCAAGGTCCGCTATACAGGCTCGTCGACGTACCCGCCGAGCGAGATCGTCGCAGCGCAGTGGGTGGCCGAGCGCCGCGGCCGTCAGCGGTTCGTCACCGAGCAGCCGCCGTACTCGATGCTCGTGCGCGGCGTCGAGGGCGAGGTGCTGCCGGTCTGCCAGGAATACGGGCTCGGGGTGATCCCGTGGAGCCCGCTCGCAGGCGGGTGGCTGACCGGGCGCTGGCGCCTCGGCCAGGAGCCGCCTGTGAGCACGCGCGCGGCCCGTCTGCCTAACCGGTACGACTTGTCGCGGCCCGAGAACCACCGCAAGCTCGAGGCGACCGACGCGCTCGCCCTCCTCGCCGAGGAGGCCGGCGTGTCGTTGATCCACATGGCGATCGCGTTCGTGCTCGAGCACCCGGCGGTGAGCGCAGCGATCATCGGGCCGCGGACGATGGAGCAGCTCGACACCCAGCTCGGCGCGGCCGATCTGCGGCTCGACGTCTCCGTGCTCGACCGGATCGACGAGATCGTGCCACCGGGGACGAATTTCAGCTCCGCCGACGCGGGCTGGACGCCGCCGGCGGTCGAAGAGCCGGCCCGGCGCCGGCGACCCCGTTAGCCGGCCTCGAGCGCAAGCAGGTCGTCGACCGTCTCGCGCCGGCGGATCACGGTCGCCCGGCCGTCGCGAACGAGCACGACTGCCGGACGCGGCACGGCGTTGTAGTTCGATCCCATCGCGAGCGTGTAACCGCCGGTCGATGGGACCGCGAGCACGTCCCCGCGTCGCGGCCGCGGCAGCTCGACCCGGTCGATCAGCGTGTCACCCGACTCGCAGTGCCGGCCGGCGACAGCGTACGTTCCGTCTCTCGCCTCTTCGGCGCGGTTCGCGAGCAGTGCGGTGTAGCGGGCGCCGTAGAGCGCGGGCCGCGGGTTGTCGGACATGCCGCCGTCGACCGCGACCCACGTCGTCCCGGCTGCGGTCTGCTTCACCGAGCCGACGGTGTAGAGAGTCACTCCGGCCCGCGCGACCAGCGAGCGGCCCGGCTCGAGGATCACGCGCGGGCGCGGCAGACTCTGGAGTCCGAACGCGCGATCGAGCTCTCCGACCAGCCCGTGGACGAAGTCTTCGATCGAGAGACGCGGGTCGTCGGGCGACGTCGGTGCGCCGAGCCCACCGCCGAGGTCGATCGTCTTCGGCTCCCAGCCGGTCTCGGCGCGGGCGCGGACCGCGAAGGTCGCGAGCCAGTCGACGGCCATCAGGGCGGCGCCGAGGTCTAGCAGCTGCGAGCCGACGTGGACGTGCAGGCCTTCCGCCTCCGGCGCTCGGCGGACCGCCTCGAGCGCGTCGTCCGGAGCCAACCCGAACTTGGAGCCGTGATGGCCCGTGCGGATCGCCTCGTGCGTGTCGGCCTCGATCCCGGGCGTGACCCGGATGAGCTTCCGTTCGACGCCGGCGGCGAGGACACGGTCGATCTCCTCCAGCGAGTCGATGACGACGAGCCCGCCGGCGGCAGCGGCGGCCTGCAGCTCGTCGTCGGTCTTGTTGTTGCCGTGGACGACGAGGCGGTCGCCGGTGAGGCCGGCCTCGAGCGCGAAGCGGAGCTCACCGAGGGTGGAGACGTCGGCACCGAGGCCTTCCTCGGCGAAGAGCCGCAGGAGCGCGACGTTCGGGAACGCCTTCGTCCCGTAGCAGATCGACGCGTCGGGAGCCGCGCGGCGGTAGGCGCGGGCGGAGGCGCGTAGCGTCGCCTCGTCGTAGACGACGAGCGGGCTGCCGTAGCCGGCGAGGAGCGCAGCCGCGGACAGCCCGCCGAGCTGCAGGTCGCCGGCGACGATGCGCGCGGTATCGGGGAAGAGGTCGAGCTCGGGCACGAGTGCGATTCTGCCTGTGGACGATTCGGCACGAATCCGACACGCTCCCGTTGCAGACACGGCACGGGATGGTCGTTAGCCTGATCGGCATCTGGGGAGGGAGGTGGGTCCCAAGCGCACGCGCGCGCGTGTAACTCTGAAGGCGCCACGCCGGGCGGCGCTCGTCGGGTCGGCGGAACGGCGCCTAGTGGCTCGCGGCGAGGCCCGGCGCTACACTCAAATCGAGATGAGGGAGTTCCTCGCATGACGCCCTGGAAGCCCCGGCGGCCGACCGCCGCAGCAGCTTCCGCCGGCCTCTCATCTGAGAGGCTTTTTCGTCTCTAGGCCCGCTATGGACGCATACGACCCGCACGCAATCGAGCCCAAGTGGCAGCAGGTATGGCAGGAGGCTGCCGCCTTCGAGACCCCGAACCCGCTCGATCCGGCGATGGCCGATCCGACCAAGGCGTACGTGCTCGAGATGCTGCCGTATCCGTCCGGTGAGCTCCATATGGGGCACGTCCTGAACTACACCCTCGGTGACGTCGTCTCGCACGTGCGCCGCCGTCGCGGCTACTCCGTGCTCCGACCGATGGGCTACGACGCGTTCGGGCTGCCGGCGGAGAACGCGGCAATTCGCGAGGGCCGGCATCCGCGCGACGTCACCGAGCGGAACATCGCGGCGATTCGCCAGCAGATCAAGCGCATGGGCTGGTCGATCGACTGGACGCGCGAGGTCTCGACGAGCGACCCGGAGTACTACCGCTGGACGCAGTGGCTCTTCCTGAAGCTCTTCGAGGCCGGCCTCGCGTACCGCAAGGCCGCGCCCGTGAAGTGGTGCCCCAACGACCAGACGGTGCTCGCGAACGAGCAGGTGATCGACGGTCGCTGCGAGCGTTGCGGCTGGGAGGTCGAGGTGCGCAACCTCGAGCAGTGGCTGTTCAAGATCACCGATTACGCCGACCGCCTGCTCGACGACATGGCGCTGCTCGAGTCCTGGCCCGAGCGCGTACTGACGATGCAGCGCAACTGGATCGGCCGCTCAGAAGGCGCCGAGGTGCTGTTCCGCGTCGACGAGCTCGGCGAGGACGTTCCGATCTTTACGACGCGGCCCGACACGCTCTTTGGCGCCACGTTCTTCGTCCTCGCGCCCGAGCATCCGCTGATCGAGCGCTTCGCGGCCCGCAAGCCGGAGCTGCTGGACTACGCGCGTCACGCCGCGGGGAAGAAGGTCGAGGAGCGGGCGAGCGACGACAAGACCGGCCTCTTCACCGGCTACCACGCGATCAATCCCGTCAACGGCGAGCTGATTCCGATCTGGGTCGCCGATTACGTGCTGATGGAGTACGGAACCGGCGCGATCATGGCGGTGCCGGCGCACGACGAGCGAGACTTCGCCTTCGCCAAGCGCTTCGACCTGGCGATCGTGCAGGTCGTCGCGCCGGCAGACGGCGAAGTCGACCCGGGCGCCGCGTACGTCGCGCACTCCGACGACGAGGTGCTCGTCAACTCCGGCGAGTTCAGCGGGCTCCCGGCGCCCGAGGGCACGCGCCGGATCGTTGCGTGGCTCGAGGAGCGCGGCCTCGGCCGGGCGACCACGAGCTACCGGCTGCGCGACTGGCTGCTCTCGCGGCAGCGCTACTGGGGCTGCCCGATCCCGGTCATCCACTGCGAGCGCTGCGGGATCGTGCCGGTTCCCGAGGACGAGCTACCGGTCCTGCTCCCTGAGGTGGACGACTACCTGCCGAAGGGCCGCTCGCCGCTCGCAGCCGCGGAGGATTGGGTTCGCGTCGTCTGCCCTGCGTGCGGGGGTGAGGGCCGCCGTGAGACCGACACGATGGACACGTTCGTCGACTCGTCGTGGTACTTCCTGCGCTACACCGATCCGCACGACGACGTCGCCCCGTTCGAGCGGGACCTCGTCGACTACTGGCTGCCGGTGAACCAGTACATCGGCGGGATCGAGCACGCGATCTTGCACCTGATGTACGCGCGCTTCTTCACGAAGGCGCTGTACGACCTCGGAATCGTCGGCTTCAAGGAGCCGTTCGCACGGCTCTTCAACCAGGGAATGATCTACCGCTTCGGTGCGAAGATGTCGAAGTCGAAGGGGAACGTCGTCTCCCCCGACGACCTCGTCGAGCGTTTCGGCGCCGACGCGCTGCGGATCTACATCCTGTTCATGGGGCCGGCCGACGCCGACAAGGAATGGCAGGAGACCGGCGTCGAAGGCGCCGCCCGCTTCCTGCAGCGGCTGTGGCGGGTCGTCGGTGACGAGCTCGACCGCACGCCGACGGGCGTGACCACCGGCACGCCGCTCGGACGCAAGGCGCACGCGACGATCGCGAAGGTGAGCGACGACATCGAGCGGCGGTTCGTCTTCAACACGCCGATTGCCGCTGTGATGGAACTCGTGAACGAGATCTCGCGGACCGCGAAGGACGATGCGTCGCGGTTCGCCGTCGAGACCGCTGTGTCGCTGATCCAGCCGTACGCGCCGCACATCGCCGAGGAGCTCTGGTCGGCGCTCGGCCACTCGCGCCTGTGGGAGGAGCCGTGGCCGGTCGCGGACGCCTCGCAGCTCGAGCGCGACCTGGTCGAGCTCGTCGTCCAGGTCAACGGCAAGGTGCGAGACCGGGTGCAGGTGCCGGCCGGCCTCGGCGAAGACGAGCTCGTCGCGCTCGCGAAGGAGTTGCCGAAGGTACGGGCCTACCTGAACGGAAAAGAGCCTCGCGCATACGTCGTGCCGGACAAGCTCGTCAACCTCGTCGTCTGACGCGGGGCTGTCGAAAACTCGGAACACATTCGGCGCTAAGCCGGCGCAGACACGCGACGGGTTCTCCGGCACGCTGGCGGCATGCCTTCGTTCGCGGTCTCGCGGCGACACGCCGTCGCCCTCGTGGTCGGGTTGCTCGTAGTCGTCGTCCTGGCGACCCGCCTGCTCGGGTCCGGCTCAGCGCCCGGGCAGGTCACGGTCGAGGCGCCCACCAGCTCCGAAGCGGGCGCGGCGGAGAGCGGAGGTCCGGCGGCGCCTGCCGCTTCGCCAGCTGCCGCGGCGTTCGTCGTCGTCGACGTCGCCGGCGAGGTACGGCGGCCCGGCGTTTACCGGTTGCGGCAGGGTGCACGCATCACGGACGCGATCGCCCGGGCCGGCGGCCCGACGAAGCATGCGGAGATCGTCGCAGTCGACCTCGCCGCGCCGCTCGCGGACGGGGAGCAGGTTCTCGTACCCGCCCGGGCCGGCCCCGGCGCGGCGGGCGCGGCAGCCGCGGGGATGGCGCCCGGCGGGCCCTCGCCGACCACACCCGTCGACCTGAACACCGCGACGGCGGAGGAGCTCGATGCGCTTCCGGGCGTCGGTCCGGTGACGGCGCAGAAGATCGTCGAGTACCGGCAGACGCACGGACCGTTCACCTCGGTCGACCAGCTCGACGCGATCCCCGGCATCGGCGCCGCCAAGATCGAGAACCTGAAAGGCCTCGTCGTCCCGTGACCGGCCCGGCCTGGATTCCCGCGCACCTGCTGGCCGTATCCGTTTGCGCCGGCCTCGCCTGCGCGAACTTCGCGCGCCCGCACGCCGTCGCGCTCATCGGCTCGGCCGCTGCGGGCGCAGCGTTCGTCGTCGTCGACACGCCGGCCGCCCGGCTCGGGCTGGCCGCGCTGCTCCTGTTTGCCTGCGGCTGGTGGTGGGGCGGGCTCAGGCTCGACACGCTCGATCGCAGTCCGATGAGCGCCAAGGTGGGTGAGGCGGGCCGCGCGACGGTCGTCGTCACAGCGCCGCCGACGCAAGGACAGTTCGGCATTCGGGCGCAAGGGGCCCTGCGCCGGTTCGAGCGTGACCCGCTCGGCGAGCCGGTCCTGCTCGAGCTGCCGCTCGGCCGCTCGCCGCCGCTCGGGGCGGTCCTGGACGTGCTCGCCCGCGTCGACCTGCCGCGGGGCCCGAGCAACGGCTTCGACGAGCGCACGTGGCTGCGCCGCCACGGCGTGCACGTCGTGCTGCGCGTCGACGAGTGGCAGCAGATCGGCCGGCGAGGCGGCCTGGGGGGCGTCGCCGACCGCCTGCACGGCTGGCTCGAGCGCGACTCTGCCTTCGGGCTCAGCGGCGAGCGGCGCGCGATCGTCGACGCGGTCGTGCTCGGCGACGCGCAGGGGCTCGACGACACGTTGCTGCAGCGCTTCCAGGCATCCGGGCTCTACCACGTCCTCGCCGTCGACGGGCTCAAGGTGTCGGCCGTGGCCGGCGGGGCAGTCGCGCTCGCCTTCGTCCTCGGGGCCGGCCGCTACGTGGCGGAGCTCGCCGCCGTCGCCGCGGTCGCGGGCTACGTCCTCGCCGTCGGCGCGCGCCCTTCGGTCGTGCGCGCGGCACTCGCCGCGGCGCTGGTCTCGCTCGCGTGGCTGACCGCGCGACAGCGGGACCGATGGCAAGCGCTGCTCGTCGCGGCAGCGGCTCTGCTCGCGTGGAACCCGTACTACGTGTTCGACGCGGGTTTCCAGCTCTCGTTCGCCGCGGTGGCGTCGATCTTCGTCGTCGCGCCGTGGGTCAGTGGCAAGCTCGACGGCTATCCGGTTCCGCACGGGCTCGCGCAGCTCATCGGAGTCTCGACCGCCTGTGGCCTCGCCACGGCGCCGGTGACGTGGTTCCAGTTCCACCAGATCTCGCTCGTCACCGTGCCGGCGAACGTCGTCGGCGTCCCGGTTGTCGCCGAGATGCTCGGCGTCGCCCTGCTGACCGCGGTCCTCGCGCCGGCTGCGCCGCCGCTCGCCGCGGCGCTCGGACAGGTGAACGGCGTCGGGGCGCGGTTCCTCGGCTGGTGGGCACGGCTAACGGGCGGCTTGCCGTACGCGCAGGTCACGTCCCCGCGCGCCGCGGCCGCGGTTGCGCTCTGCGGGGCACTCGCCGCCTATGCTTGGTGGCGATGCCGGATGAGCTGAAGGGGGCGTACCTCCTGGCCGGCAGCGACCGGCCGAAGATCGACCGCGCGCTCGAGCGTCTCCGCGGCCGGTTTACGCCAGACGCGGTCGAGTCTCTCGCTGCCGCCGAGTCCAGTGGTGCCGATGTCGTCGCGGCGGCGAATGCGCTCGGGCTGTTCGCGGGCGAAGGCCGGCTCATCGTCGTCGACGGGGTCGAGGCCTGGAAGGCCGATGACGCGAAGGCGCTCGCTGCCTACCTGAAGGCGCCCGCGCCCGCCACCACGCTTGCGCTCGTCGCCAGCGAGGTGAAGAAGGACGGACCGATCGCGAAGGTGGTAGCGGCAGTCGGCGAGCTGCTCATCTGGGAGGTTCCACAGCGGGGGCTGCAGGGCTGGGTCGCCGAGCAGTTCAAGCTCCACGGCGCGTCGGTCGAGCCCGAAGCGGGTCGGGCGCTGATCGAGCTCGTCGGGGACGATCTCTACGAGCTCGCGCTGGAGGTCGACAAGCTCGCCGTCTGGGCGTCGGGTGACCGCATCACGGCCGCTGACGTCGAGACGCTCGTCGGAGCGCGGGCCGAGGCGACGAGCTTCGCGCTCACCGACGCCTGGGGTGCGCGGGACGTCCCGGCCGTCCTCGGCGCCGTCGAGACGCTCCTCGAGCGCTCCGGTGACCCGCGCTCGCGCACGATCCCGCGCATCGCCGGCATCCTGACGAGCCACGTCGCACGGATCCGGTCCTGCCAGGAGCTCGAGGCGGAGGGGCTGACCGCGAAGGACGCCGCCGCGCGCCTCAAGCAGCACCCCTTCTACGTGCAGAAGCTGTACGCCCAGTCTCGGAACTACAGCCGCGACGAGCTCCGCCAGGCGACCGTCCGGCTCGCCGAGCTCGACCATGCGCTGAAGGGTGGCTCT
>Ga0209579_10000716_pt1 | contig 30604 bp, 24 predicted proteins | sample Coa_R1_2_FD_187152 | JGI IMG/M metagenome (GOLD analysis project Ga0209579, IMG submission 187152) | Surface soil microbial communities from Centralia Pennsylvania, which are recovering from an underground coalmine fire - Coalmine... | ecosystem: Environmental > Terrestrial > Soil >... | reverse complement strand
TCATGACATCGCCCGTGGGCGATTGGGAAATTATTCTGGGCAAGTGGCTGGGCGCGCTGTCCCTCTACTTATGCGTGCTGGCGATTTCAGCTCTCAATATCGCGGTTCTGTTCGCCTTTGGGAAGCCGGACTGGAAGCCTATCCTGATGGGTTATCTGGGCTTGATCCTGCAAGGGGGAACCCTGCTGGCCATCGGCACTTTTATATCAATCACCACCAACAATCAGATCGTAGCCGGCGGCGTCACATTCTTTGTATGCCTGCTGCTCTGGCTGCTCAGTTGGTTCACCGCCTTCGACAGCACCGGCTACGGGCAGGCGGTCAATTACTTATCGATCGTGACTCACTTTGAAGGGTTTGCCAAGGGAGTGCTCGACTCCAAGGACGTGATCTATTACCTCTCCATGATCTTCTTCGGGCTCTTCATCACGTCCCGCGCCATGGAGTCTTTGCGCTGGAGGGCATAAATGAGAGCAGACTGGATGAAGACGAGACAAACGAAGTATTCGGCCTACCTCACCGTTTACATTGTGGTGATACTGGCCGTGCTGGGCGTGGCTAACTTCCTGGCGAATCGCTACGACAAATCCTACGATGCCACGGCCAACAAGCAGTTCAGCCTTTCCGACCAGACCGTCAAGGCGGTGAAAGGCCTGAAGCAGGATGTGCACGTCACTTACTTCGGGGAGACCCAGCAGTTCCCCCAGGCGCGCGACCTGCTGGGCCGGTATGCCAGCCTGTCCCCCAAGTTGAAAGTGGATTACGTGGATCCCGTGAAGAAGCCGCAATTAGCCCGCGCGGCGGGTGTGCGCCAGGAAGGCACCATCGTGGTGGACGCCGGCTTGCGCAAGGAAGATGCCAAGAGTCTCACGGAAGAGGAAATCACCGGCGCGCTGGTCCGCTCGCTGAAGGGCGGCGAGCGCAACGCGTGCTTCCTGAGCGGCAGCGGCGAGCACAGCCTGGATGACAGCGCCGGCACGGGCTTCTCCACTCTGAAAGACGGACTGGAGCACAACAATTACAAAACCAGATCGGTGAATCTGGTACAAGCGGCTCCAGGCGCCCCGGGAGCGGCACCGGTGATCGGCCAGGTGGCGGCCGCCAAGGTCGAAATCCCTAAGGATTGCAGCCTGCTGGTCTCCGGCGGACCCAAGTTCGCCTACTCGCCCGCGGAAGCCGCCGCCATCAAGGCCTACGTGGAAGGCGGGGGGAGCGTCCTGTTCCTGATGGACACGCCGGTGCGCATCGGACCGCAGGAAGGCGCGGAGAATCCCGAAGTGGTGAAGATGCTGGCCGATTGGGGCGTCACCATGAATAACGACCTGGCGCTCGACACCAGCGGCATCGGCCAGATTTTCGGGCTGGGTCCGGAAGTGGCCATGGTGACCACTTACGAGCCGCAGGCCATCGTTCGCGACTTCAAGGAAGGTGTGCCTACCGCCATCCCGCTCTCGCGCACTTTGAAGATCAACGGCAATACCAAGGTCACGGTGGACAAACTGATGTCCACCGGCGAAAACAGCTTTGCGACTTCCAGCATCGAGGGCGGCAAAGTCGATCCCAAAAAGGGCCTGAAAGGGCCGCTGGTGCTGGCTGGGGCAGGCACCTACAACACCGGAAAGCCGGGCGGCAACGGGCGTTTCGTGGTTTACGGGTCGTCGCTATGGGCCACCAATAATTTTCTCGGTTCGCGGCAGATTGCCAACCGCGACGTGGCGCTCAATACGTTCAACTGGCTGACCTCCGACGAAGATCTGATTTCCATCCGCCCGAAAGAACCCGAGGATCGCCGCCTGGAGATCAGCGGCAACCGCATGAACCTGATTTTCTGGTGGAGCGTGGTGCTGCTGCCGCTTAGTGTAGTCGGCGCCGGTCTGATGGTCTGGTGGCGCAGGAGATAGCCGATGAAACCACGCGGACTGCTCGCGGCGGTCATTATCCTGGCTGCGCTAGCCGGCGCGCTTTACTGGTCGAACCGGAAACAGAAAGCCGAAGCCGCCAAGCCTGCCACCGACACCACGACCAAGATCCTCAACATTCCTGAGGATCAAATCAAGGAAGTCACTCTGAAGAAGAGTGGCGGGGATGCCACCGTGCTGCAAAAAGGCGATGACGGCAAGTGGAAGCTCACCGCGCCCAAGCCTCAGCGGGCCGACCAGGACACCGTAAAGACCCTGGTCAGCACTCTTTCGACCCTCAACGCCGACAAAGTGGTAGAAGACAAAGCCACGGACCTGTCGCCCTATGGTTTGAACTCGCCCAATCTGGATGTCACGATCGTGAAGAAGGACGGCAAGGCGCAGGATTTCCTGTTGGGCGACGATACTCCGACCGCCAATGGCGCCTACGTCAAGCTGGCCGGCGATCCGCACGTTTACACCATCGCGACCTACGTAAAGACCAGCATCGACAAATCCCCCAACGACCTGCGCGACAAGCGCCTGCTGACCTTCGATCAGGACAAGTTGACCCGCGTGGACCTGCAGCCGGCCAAGGGCGAGGCCATCGAATTCGGCAAGAACAACCAGAACGACTGGACCATCCTGAAGCCCAAGCCGCTGCGCGCGGACGGCTCCCAGGTGGAAGAGTTGATCCGCAAGCTCAAGGACGCCAAGATGGACGCGACCATCTCCGACGAAGATGCCAAGAAGGCCGCGGCGGGCTTCGCCTCCGGAAGCAAGCTTGCAGTGGTCGGTGTGGCGGATGCGGCCGGCACCCAGCAAATGGAAGTCCGCCAGGACAAGGACAAGAATTACTACGCCAAGAGCAGCGCGGTGGACGGCATATATAAAGTCACGGCCGACCTGGGCGGCGGACTCGACAAAAAAGTAGACGATTTTCGCAATAAGAAGCTGTTCGATTTCGGCTGGACGGATCCGAACAAGATCGAGATCGGCAAGAACACCTTCGAGAAGAGCGGCGAAAAATGGATGAGCGGCGCCAAGCAGATGGACCCGCCTTCGGTGCAGAGCGTGGTGGACAAGCTGCGAGACCTCACCGCATCCAGGTTCCCGGAGGCCGGGGGCGGCACGGCGGTGCTGGACATCACGGTAAGCTCCAATAACGGCAAGCGGGTGGAAAAAGTCTCCATTACCAAGATCGGCGAAGCATATTTGGCGAAGCGCGAGAACGAATCCAGCATCTATCAATTAGACAACAAGGCGGTGGAAGACCTGCAAAAGGCCGTGAACGAGGTGAAGGAGTTCCAGCCGCCGAAAAAGAAGTAGCGGGGCGGGCCTTTCCGGCCCGCTCTCAATCGAGCCCTTCGTGAATGGCCTTCTAACCGACCTCTACGAGCTCATCATGGCCGCCGGCTACTACGACGCCGGCAAAGTCAAGCAGAAGGCTACTTTCGAGCTTACGGTGCGGCGCCTTCCGGCCAACCGTAACTATGTGATCGCGGCCGGCCTGCCGCAAGCCGTCGACTACCTGTTGAACCTCAGCTTCAGCAGCGAGGAGATTGCCTATATCCGTAGCCTGCCTACCTTCGCGCGCGCTTCGGAAGGCTTTTTCGAGTATCTGCGCAACTTCCGTTTCACCGGCGACGTTTTCTCGGTGCCCGAAGGAACGCCTTTGTTCGCCGGCGAGCCGATGATGATCGTGCGCGCGCCGATCATCGAGGCCCAGATTCCCGAAACGTATCTGCTGTCCGCGCTGACTTTCCAAACGCTCATAGCCAGCAAGGCCGCGCGCATCGTGGATGCCGCCCAGGGGCGCACCGTGGTCGAGTTCGGCACCCGGCGCGCGCATACTCCGGAGGCGGGCGTTCTGGGCGGCCGCGCCGCCTATCTGGGCGGGTGCCACGGCACCAGCAACACGCTCACCGGCTTCCGCTACGGGGTCCCGGTGTACGGCACGGCGGCGCATTCCTGGGTGCTCTCGTTCTGCGGCGAAACCGAAGCTTTCCGCAAATTGCAGAATCTGATGGGCGCGTCCACCGTGCAACTGGTGGATACTTACAACACCATCGAGGGCGTGAAAAAAGTCGCCGCCATGGGTCAGCCGCTGTGGGGCATCCGGCTGGACAGCGGCGACTTCCACCATCTGACCCGCGAGGCGCGCGGCATCCTGGATCAAGCCGGCCTGCAGGAAGCCAAGATCATGCTGAGCGGCGATCTGGACGAGCACAGCGTGCGCGAACTGGTGACTTCGGGGGCCCCGGTTGACGCATTCGGCGTTGGGACGCAGTTGGCGGCTTCCGCCGACGCTCCCTCCATGGCGACCATCTATAAGCTGGTGGAACTCGACGTGGGTTGCGGCATTAAGCGCTTCACCGCCAAAACCGCCGAAGACAAGACCACGCTGCCGGGCGCCAAGCAGCTCTTCCGCTTCGACGATCATGACGTCCTGGCGCGCTCCGGCGAATGCAGCAATGGAAAAGCCATGCTGCGTCCGGTGCTGCTGAACGGTCAACTGGTGGAGCCGCTGCCGGATTTGAACGCCGCGCGCGCGCGCGCCGCGGAATCGCTCGCCAAGCTGCCGGCGGCTTTGCGCAACCTGGATCCGGCGGAACCCTGGCCTGTCCGGCACAGCAAAGATCTGATCGCGCTCATCGAGCGCACCCGAAGGAATCTGGCATGAAGGCCGTGTTCGTGGACGTGGACACGCAGATCGACTTTTTGTTTCCGGCCGGCGCGTTGTACGTTTCCGGCGCCGAACGCCTGCTGCCCGGCATCTCACGCTTGAATCAATACGCTGTAGCGCACGGCATCCCGCTGATTTCCACTGCGGACGCGCATAGCGAGAATGATCCCGAGTTCCGCCAATGGCCGCCGCATTGCGTGGCGGGCACTACCGGCCAGTTGAAACCGGCTGAGACACTAGTGGGCGAAGGGCAGATCATCGTCGAAAAGCAGGTACTGGATGTCTTCAGCAATCCGGAGTTCCCCAAGCTCCTCGACCGCCTGCAAGGCGACGGCTACGTGGTCTATGGCGTGGCTACCGATTACTGCGTGCGCTGCGCCATCACGGGCCTGCTGGCTACCGGTAAGCGCGTCAGCCTGGTGACCGACGCAATTGCCGCGGTGAACCCGGCGGACGGTGCGCGGGCAGTGGATGAGTTCATCGCCCAGGGCGGTGTGCTGACCACGCTGGCCGAAGTGACCGCGTAAGAGAGACTACACACTCACCACGGGACACGGCGACTGCCGGATAATGGCATACGCATTCGTCCGCAGGCGTCCAAAAACGCCCGCCGCAGAACCGCGCCCGATCACCAGCAGATCCGCCTTTTGCCGCTCGGCGATCTGGCAGACAACCTTGGGCGGATCGCCGGGCTCGATCACGAGGTCCGCGTCCGTTCCATGACGCTGCCGCAGACGCGCCAGATCGTCCCTTACCGTCTGCTGCATCTCTACCCGCCAGTGATCGTCCGCGAGTCCGCCTTCTTGCGAGCAGGCCATGGCATGCACCACGGTCAGCCGCGCGCCGAACTCCTTCTGCATGGCGGCAGCCCACTCGAGAGCTTTGCAGCTTTGCGGACCCAGGTCGATGGCGCAGACGATATTCCGGAACGGCATGGCCTGCGCCGGCGGCGCCTCTTCCAGGTGTACGCCGGTCCACACCGGGCAATCCGCATCGTGCAGCACTTTAGCGGTAATGGATCCCAGGATGAACTGCCGGAACGGACCGTATCCATGCGTGGGCATCACGATCAGGCCCATGTTCTGGCCCTGTGCGTAGTCCACAATCTGCCGCGCCGGGTCGCCATCCAGCACCACCCGTTTGGCTTCTATGCCCGCCAGTTCGCCGGCCAGGAAGATCTCCAGCTCTTTCTCGACCTGAGCGCCGCGATTGGCGTACAACTCGGTCAACATCGACCCGCCGATCTCCAGTGCGCCAAATTCGTAATGCGGCGGAGTCAGCACATGCAACAACGTCAATTCGGAATGAAAATGATCCACCAGTGTCTTGGCGTAGCGGGCTGCGCCCAACGACCGCTCCGAGAAATCCACGGGCAAAAGAATCTTAGCTAATGGCTTCATAAACGCCTCACTTCTGCGCTTTACTTTCCACGACGCCCAGATCCGTCAGTATTTTGGGCGCCGCCTCTTCCATCGCCAGCAGGTTGTGGCAGGCATTGCAGTCCTGCGTTATCTTTCGACCGTCCGTACTGGCATGGCTGTCGTCGTGACATCGGAAACACCCGGGAAAATCCGTGTGCCCGATATTGTTGGGATAAGTTCCCCAGGTTACTTTCATCGCCGGAAATACGTTCCGGTTGTAAATAGCGAGCAGGTTCCGCGCGCTTCTGGCCACGTCGGATTGACGAGCCTCATAAACCGCGGCATAACTCCGGCGATAGTAGGCCTCGAACGCCGCTGGAATGGCGGCCGCGGCGGCCTCCCGGCTGGCGTACGCCTTCTTCAGGATCTCCACGCTCTGCTTGTGCGCGAACGGCAAGTCGGGCGATAGATCCCCGGCGAACATGGCTTCGTCCACGGCCCTCTCCGGCAGCTTGTAGGCATGCGACGGCCGGTTGTGGCAGTCCATGCAATCCATCTCGCGCATGGCGAGACCCTTGCCGTCCGCGGGCACGCCATCCGCGCGATACACGGTTTTGCCCGCCGGGCCGCTGTACTCGATCCAGGGGATGGCCTGCCGCTGTACATCGGAGTGTCCGTAGCGGATGTGCACGTTGGGGCCCAGATGCGTGCCGTGTATCCCGATTCCGCGATTGCCGCCGCCGATCTTCATCAGCAGGACGGTCTTGGTCAGCGCGTTCTTCTCGTCGTCGCCGAATTTGTTGATGACCCGCAACCGGTCTTCGCCATACTTCTGCGGCCAGTGGCAGGCTTCGCAGGTTTCGCGCGCCGGACGCAAATTACGCACCGGAGTAGGAATGGGTGTTTCGTACGTGTGGAAAGCCACTGCGAAGACCTGCCGGATTCCTGAAAGCTTGCTGCGCACGAACCAGGATTCGCCGGGGCCTATATGGCACTGGACGCACTCCACGCGGGAATGGGGGGAGCCCTGATAGGCCGTGAATTCCGGCTGCATGACGGTATGGCAGGTCTGTCCGCAGAAGGAGACCGTCTCCATGTACGAGACCGCGCCGTACGCCAGTTGGCTGGCGATGACGATGTTGGCAAAGGTGGTCACACCCACGAAAGTAAGCAGCCGGCGGAATTCCACGTTCTTCAGGTTCAGCGCGGGGAAGTCGACGGGATACAGCCCGCGGCGATGCTCCGACTTGTTCCGCAAGTAGATTCCCAGAGGGATCAGGATGAGTCCCAGAAAGAACAGCGCCGGAAGCAGCAGGAATGCCAGAATTCCGTTGTACGGATTGTGCACCTCGCCGCGCATGGTGGTGGGCAGCAGAAACAGCCAGAACACCGTGGCCGTGGTCACCACCACTACTCCGGTCAGGCTCAGCCAATTATTCGAAAGATGCACCAGCGGAGACAACTGAGCGGGCAATTTGCCAATGCGTTTATCGTTCATTTAGGTATCGTATGGCTAGCGCCGGCTTCGATGGGCTGCGCGCGATGGCGGGCGGGGGGCTGCTCCGACGATTCCGGCTCTTTCACGCTCACCCCGGTCAGCCATGCCGTGTCCATCGGATAAACATCGGGATCGAAAATCACTCCATAAAGGTGCCACACCACGATCGCCAGAGTGGCTAACAGCGCTTCATAGAAGTGGACCGAGGTGGCCACATCCAGCCAGCTCTTCGGAAACAGCGCCAGCATCAGGTTGTTTCCCCAAAGCATCACCCCGGTCAGGATCATCACAAGAGCGCCCCACACCACCGCCCAGTACTCGGCTTTCTCGATGTAACTATGCGCCGAGCGGCCCGGCGGCGCCGATCGCAACCCCACGTTGTAGCTGAAATTGGCCAAGGCTTCGCGGGCATCGGCAGCCTTGGGGAAGAGCTGCATCCAGTGCCGGCGCAAGCGCCGGTTGGCGATCAGTGAGATTCCGTGGGTCAGCGTGACGGCCATGAAGACCACCGCCGCGATGCGATGCACGATGCTACGGAGGTTGCCTTCCCGCAGCATCAGGGGACGCGCCCACCATTGATCCGGATACTTCAGGGCGAATCCGGTCCATACCAGGGTCGCGAATGAAAGTACCAGCAAAGCGTGCTGCACACGCTCGAAAGGCAGCATGCGCACATCCGGGCGGCCCGGCAATTCGTCGCGGAAACTCGGCCGGGCCTCAGCGCCCGGGCTGCGCAACCGCAGCAGCTTGCGCACCCAATCCCCGCCGTTATGGAGCAGCATCAACCCGATCGTCAAGGGAATCAGCAGCAGATAGAATTGCCGTACCCAGCGCATGGCAGGCGCCTCCGCACGGCCTTGCGCCACGTGCACCTGGCTGATGGCGAAGCGCTTTCCGGCGCCCTGATGGCATTTGCCGCAGGTGGCCGCCAGGTTCCTGGGATTGATTGTGGAGTGCGGGTCCGCGGACGGCAGAATGTTGTGTACGCCGTGGCAGCTCGCACAGTTGGCCACCGTCTGGCTGCCCTCCTTGGCCGCCAGGCCGTGGAAGGAAGCATCAAAACTCACCACCCGGTCCGAAGGCAGACCAAACCGCCGCGACAGTTGTACGTTTCCATGACAATTCGCGCACGTGTCCCGGATGTTATCCGCATGCACCGGCGAGGCCTTGTTGGTGGGCGCCAGGATGGAGTGCTCGCCATGGCAGTCGGTACAGACCGGCGCCTGCGTGATGCCCCTGGCCAGCGCCTGCCCGTGGACGCTCTTGTTGAACTGCTCGGCCACTTCGCTGTGGCACATCCCACAAGTTTCCGGAACCTTCCCTCGAAAATCCGCCGATTTCGGAGGCACCAGCTCGTGCGCGGCGCCGTGGCACACACCGCAATCCGGCGCGGCTGCATTGCCGTGCTTTACAGCCTGCCCGTGGACCCCCTTCTCGTAATCCGCCTCCTGCCCCTGGTGGCACTGGCTGCAAGCCGGTTTCGGGATATTGGCAGGATGCGGATACTCATCGTGTTTGACGTGGCACGAGGCGCAGGCCACCTCAGCGTGCCCGCTTTTTCCCAGCTTAGCCCCCTGATCGTGACAGGCTGTGCACGCGGAGTTGTCGGCTGCCTGCGCCGGAGAGGATGCTGCCGCGATTGCCAACATCAGGCCAACCGCGGCCACACTGATCCTCAACGCGTCGGTGCGGGTCTTTTTCATTTGGGAATTCCGAGCCCGTGCGGCGAACTCTTCCGGGCCTCGGCCGTCAGCAACGGTTAGTATGTCGGGACGTTATTCCAAACCTGGTACAAATAAATGGCCGCTAATGCTACGCCATATACCACGGCGACGAGCGTCAGGGTCTTTCCCCAGCGATCGATTACGGCCACTCGATGACCCAGGTTAATCTGTTCGGAGGCGACGTTTCCTTCCAGGTGAATGGAATCGTCCTCGTGGCTGGTGACGGACTTCCGGTAAACGATCAGAAACAACACGACGATGGCCAGCACACCCCAGAATATGGCGTACGGCAGTAAGTTGACGTTCATGGTGACCTCCTCTAAATTTGAACTGAAACAGGCCTGTCGGGCGGCGCCGGGAGCGGCCGGCTGAAGTCCTTGCCAGTGGCTTCCTCAATTGCCTCCACCACCAGCAGCAGGTACGAATCGAGCGCGCACTGCACTTCCTGCCGCAAGCCGCAACTGTCATCGCTTTCCCGGGACGTGCACACCGTACACACGTTGCGCCGGATAGCGGTAATGTACTCATCGAGGTGATCGCTGTTGGTGGCCTGGATAGCAGCGGCCACCTGTGGGAACAACCGGAACAGCGCGCACTGGCCGGGTTCCTCCAGCCCGCACGTCCCGTCCGTGTTGCGGTCCGAACACACCCCACAAATTCGTTGACGCACCAGTTCTTCAAGCTCGGCCAACGTGCGGTCCATGGCGATCTCCCTCCTCGAAGCACGCTTACGTGCACGCGGATCTCCAGCTTTCCTTCTTATGTAACTATCTTGTTTTGATTGGTTTCGCGCCGACCGGAGTCGTATCTGGGGATATTGGCGCAGCAGATGCAAGCTTACTGGGGGAAATACCACCTAATGAGACGACCGTTTGCGGTTTGGGAACGCGCAGAGCAGCCGCCATAATGGCCAGCAGCACGGTTCCTGGAAGATCGTCCGGAGATACTAACGACACGATCCCGGCATCCCAGGCATACGACAGGTGGGCCGGGTCCTTACGCGTCAAGAGCACAATCCGCTCCGGATACGGTACCGGCAGCGTAAGACGGCCGAGATTGGCTTCGTCCATGACCAGCACGCACCGCTCGTCCGGCCGCGGCCCGGCAACACATTCCACGTGCCAGGGGCCGCTGCGCACCAGCGCCTCACGGAGCGCCGCCTCGTACGCCGAGTCCGCTATCGCGAGCTGAACCGTTTGCATGATGTCGCTCCGTCTCGGAGCCTCCCGCCTACTTCTTCTCCGTGTAGCCTTCGAGAGAGTTGTTGTGCTCCTTGAAGTACTTCCCGGCTTCCGTCAATTCCTTGGGCTTCGCCTTGGAATCCACGTGGCAGAACGCGCACGCTTTCTTGGTAGCCTTCACGTACTCAGGCTTTGCAAAAGACAGCGTGGAGCTCACCAGGAAGCCGCCCAGCAGAATCGCGGCGGGGACGGCGTATTTGATCTTAGACATGAAACCTCCGATCCGGAGGTGTGCAATTCGCTCACCACGCGCCCGCCACCGGCTTTAGCCTTATTCCGCTATGATCCGCAACCACGCAGCCCCGCCTCACCGGGTGAATTGCCCCGACTATGTCGCCAACTTCTTGGGCCAATTAACGCAGAGTCACTTATAATAAGAGTTCAGACTCTAAAACGATGTCCAAGCTGACGCCCGACTGGCAGCAGACCCGCATCCTCGAAGCCGTCTTTGATCAATTATCGGATGCGCTGGTCCTATACTCGCCGGATTTCACCATAACCGGCGTGAATCGCGCTGCTGAAAAACTCTTCGGCATGACCTCCGAAGAAATGGTTGGGCGGCATTGCCAGGACGTCTTCCGCTGCGGCGTTTGCGAACCCGGTTGCGGCATGCTGGCGGGCTTGAATCAAAACCCGGCCGCGCCGCATTCCACCATCCGCCTGCATACCGACAACGGCCGGGAGCGCCTGGTGGTCATGCGCACCGCCCAGATGCTCAGTGACGATGGCAGTCTGGAAGGCGTGGTGGCCACCATCAAGGACGTCACGGAAGAGGCCGCGCCGCAGAAGCGCGAAGTGATCGCCGAATCTCCCCTGATGCGCGAAGCACTCAATTTCGTGCGCCGGGTGGCAGCGAGCGAAGCCACCACCATTCTGCTCGAAGGCGAAAACGGCACCGGCAAGGACCTCATCGCCAAGACACTGCACTATCAGAGCCTGCGCCTGGCCGAGCCTTTCATCGCCATCAACTGCGCCGCGATTCCGGAAACTTTGCTCGAGAGCGAATTGTTCGGCTACGAAAAAGGCGCGTTCACCGACGCCCGCCAGCAGAAGCGCGGCATATTCGAACTGGCCGATAAGGGTACCCTCTTCCTGGACGAAGTAGGCGAGATCCCCCTGATGCTGCAGGCCAAGCTCCTGCGCGTCCTCGAAGATCAAAGCTTCCGCCGTCTGGGCGGCCTTAAGGATATTCAACTGGACCTGCGGGTGGTCGCCGCCACCAACAAGAATCTGCGCGAAGCCGTGAAGGAAGGCGCATTCCGCCAGGATCTGTACTTCCGCCTCAACGTCATTCAGATCGTGCTGCCGCCCATGCGCGAGCGTCCCGAAGACATCCTGCCGCTGGCCCGATTCTTTATCGAACACTACAACCGCAAGTTCCGGCGCGGCATCGAGGGCGTGGCCCCGGCCGCGGAGCAGTTGTTGCTCTCGCACGACTGGCCGGGCAATGTGCGCGAGCTGCGCAACGCTGTAGAACGCGCCATGATTCTCGAAGAATCCACCTACATCACGGCGGCCAGCCTGCCGATCAGCATCACCCGGCCCGACGGACATGCCGCAGCCGGCGCCGCGCTCGGATCAGTGAATTCCGAAATCCCCACCGAGGGCATGTCGCTCGAAGATAACGAGCGCATGCTGCTGGCCCGCGCGCTCGAAAAAACAGGCGGCAACCAGACCCAGGCCGCCCGCCTGCTCCGCATCACCCGCGATACGCTGCGGTACAAGATGAAGAAGTTTAACTTGCGATAGCGCCCCGCGCCGCGATTACCATCAGATGGCCCGCCGCCGCTTTCTCGTCGATCAGATCCGGGACAATACCGCCGAATTGCACGGCGGCGACGCCCGCCATCTAGCCCGCGTGCTGCGCGGCGCACCCGGGCAACAGTACGAAATCACGGATGGCCAGGGCATTTATCTGGCCGAGATCAGCACGGTCGAAAAGGATCGCGTGACGTTCCGTGTGGTCGAAGCCGTGGAGTCGCCACAAGTATCCGCCGTGCGTGTCACGCTTCTGGCGGCGCTCATCAAATTCGATCGTTTCGAATGGCTGGTCGAGAAAGCCACCGAGCTCGGCGTATCGGCCATCGTCCCCGTCAATGCCGCGCGCAGCGAGAAAGGCCTGCTGGAGGCGGCGGGCAAGCGCGTCGAGCGCTGGCGGCGCATCGCGCACGAGAGCAGCCAGCAGGCCCGCCGCGTCCGTCTTCCCGAAATCGCCGAGCCGCGGCCGCTGGCAACGGCAATTGCCGCGGTAACCGGGCTGCGATACTTCCTGGATGAAAAGCCCGGCGCGCCGCCGCTGATTTGCGCCATCCCGGCAGCCGCCCAGCGCCGTGACTCCGACGCCGCTGCCTTGCTCACCGGACCGGAGGGCGGATGGACCGAGGCCGAACGAGACGCCACGGCTGCCGCGGGATGGGCGCCGGTCTCGCTTGGTCCGCTGATCCTGCGCGCGGAGACCGCCGCCATCACCGGCGCGGCCCTGCTAGTGCATGCCTGGTGGGCATCTCAGCTAGAATGAAGCTTGTAGGGATCATTCTTGCACACGTCGTTCGACCTTCTAGCCATATTCATCGTCATCCTCACCCAGTGGCATATGAGCCGGCAGTTCCTGGACGCTGCCCGCCGCCGTTTCTCGCCGCACGGCCTGCGGTTGATGCGCCGGGCCGTTTTGGTCTTTTACTTTCTCCAGGCGATAGGGTTCGCGTTGGGCTTTTCTTACCTGGCCAGCCGCTATCGCCTGCCGGCCAGCCCATCGCAGGTAGCCGGCGCCGTGTCGCAGATCTGGCTCTTCGGTTCCACTGCCAGCTATCTGGCCTATCGCCTCTTCCGGCTGGTATTTGATCGCTTCCGGGGCTCCGCCTTCAATCCCGGCTTTGATCCTAACCGGCGCCGGCTGCTGAATGCCACGGGCAGCGCACTGATCGCCGCGCCATTCGCCATGGTGGGGTACGGCGCGCTCGTCGAGCGCCTGGATTTTCGCGTGCGCGAAATCGAGGTTCCCATCCCCAATCTTCCCGACGGGCTGGACGGATTGCGGCTGGTGCAGTTGAGCGACATTCACCTCAGCGCCTTCCTGAGTGAGAAAGATCTGGCTCGCGTCATCGACAGCGCCAACGAACTACGGCCGCATCTGGCCCTCGTGACAGGCGACCTGATCACTGCGGCGGGCGATCCCCTGGATGCCTGTCTGCGCCAGATATCGCGCCTGCGCGCGGACGCCGGAATCCTGGGATGCCTGGGGAATCACGAGAATTACGCCATGGCCGAGGACTACACCGAACGGGCGGGCGCCCGTCTCGGCATTCCCTTTCTGCGCGGGCGCGCGCAGGCCCTGCGATTTGGCAAGGGCGTGCTGAACGTGGCGGGCGTCGATTATCAGCGGTCCAGCGTGGAATATCTGCCCGGCGCCGAACGTCTGGCACTCCCCGGCGCCTGCAACCTGCTCCTCTCTCACAATCCCGATGTCTTTCCAGTCGCCGCGCGGAAAGGGTATGATTTAATGCTGGCGGGCCACACGCACGGAGGCCAGGTCACGGTGGAGATTCTACACCAGCCGGTCAACGCCGCGCGGTTCATTACGCCCTTCGTCTACGGCTTATACCGGGAAGGCCCGGCGGCGACCTACGTCACACGCGGCATCGGCACTATCGGCATTCCCATGCGCATCGGGGCGCCTCCCGAAATAGCGCTGCTACGCTTGAGAAAGGCATGACACAGCCGGCGTGCGATACCTGATCCTGAGTGACATACATGCCAACTGGGAGGCGTTGGAGGCGGTGGCGGAACACGCCCGGGGCAAGTACGACCGGGTGCTGTGCTGCGGCGACCTGATCGGCTATGGCGCGGACCCCAACGCTGTTACGGAGTGGGCCCGCGCCAACGTGAACGGCGTGGTCCGCGGCAATCACGACAAGGCCTCCGTGGGGCTCGACGATCTGGAATGGTTCAATCCGGTGGCGCGCGCGGCCGCCGTCTGGACGCACCACGAACTCACCTCCGAGAACGCCGAGTATGTCCGTAGTCTGCCGCAAGGTCCGCTGGCGCTGTTGGGCTTCCAGGTGGTCCACGGCTCGCCGCTCGACGAAGACGAATACGTGATCGACGCGGCCGACGCCTTCATGACCTTCTCCTATCTGGAAATGCCGCTCACGTTCTTCGGACACACGCACCTGCAAGGCGGCTTCATCTGGAACCATGCGCGCGTGGAGACCATTGAGAAGACGCCCATGACCGAGGAGCGCCTGACGCTGGAGCTGGACGACCGTTGCGTCTACCTGATCAATCCGGGATCCGTGGGTCAGCCGCGCGACGCGGATCCGCGGGCAGCCTACGTGATATACAACCCCGAAGAGCGCTTCCTGATCTTCTATCGGCTGCCTTACGACGTAGCCAAAGCGCAGGAGAAGATCCGGCAGGCCGGCCTGCCGCCACTGCTCGCCGACCGGCTGGCGGCTGGACGATAGGCCTGGCAGTCAGGAGCGCCCGCGTCACGCTAAAATCGTAGAACCCATGACCACAAACCACGCGGCCATAGAGGTGCGCGACCTGGTGAAACGGTACGCCAAGGCCAATGTCAACGCCGTGGACGGCGTCACGTTCAGCGTTCGTCCCGGCGAGATTTTTGGTTTGCTGGGGCCGAACGGCGCCGGCAAAACGACAACTATCGGCGTGCTCATCACCAGCGTGCTGCCGACTTCCGGGGCGGCCGCCATCATGGGTCTGGACGTGGCCAGCGATCCCATCGGCATCAAGCAGCGCATCGCGGTGGTCCCGCAGCAGAGCAATCTGGACCGCAGCCTCCGCGTGCGCGAGATTCTCACTTTCCACGCCGCGTATCACGGCGTGCCGCACCGCGAGCGCGAACAGCGCGCCGACGCGCTACTCGACGAATTGGGCCTGGGCGACCGCAAGAACGACAAAGTGGCCCGCTATTCGGGCGGCATGTCGCAGCGCCTCATGATCGCCCGGGCGCTGATGCACGCTCCCGACGTGCTGTTCCTGGATGAGCCGACCAACAATCTGGATCCGCAATCGCGCCTGTTCCTGTGGGACCGCATTCGCGCGCTGAACGCGCAGGGGCTCACCATTCTGCTTACCACGCACGACATGCGCGAGGCCGACCAGCTATGCGGGCGCATCGCCATCATGGACAAGGGACGCATTCTGGTGAACGACACTTCCACGGAATTGAAGAAGCTGATTCCGGGCGGTAATGCGGTGGAAGTGCGGGTGGGCTTGCCTGCCCCGGAGACCGGCGGGCATGTTCTGGAGGGGCTGCGCGGCCTGGAAGGCGTGAGCAAAGTGGACGAGTTGGACGCCGGCGCGCCCGCCGCCAATGACGAAGCCGGCGTGGTCACTTACCGGTTGTATGCGCAGAATGCGCCCGCGCTGGTGGGCCCCGCTACACAGGCTGTCTTGGTGGCTGGCGGGCAGGTGCGCGATCTGCATGTGAAACAGCCCAGCCTGGAGGATGTTTTCATTTATTTGACAGGGAGGCATCTGCGCTGATGACGCCGTCCATCGAGCATTCCGTACGCCACACCAATCGCCTGTGGCTGGCCACCAACGCCTTCGGCGCGACCTTGCGCCGCGACCTGGCGGTCACCCGCCGCGAGCTGCCGCAGTTCCTGATCCAGGCGCTGATACAGCCGATGTTCTTTCTCCTGATCTTTTGCAAGATCATGCCCAGCATCGGGCTCACGGCTGGAAATTTTGCCTCGTTGATGCTGCCGGGCATCATAGGGCTGACCGAATTGATGGCGGCCATCCAAGGCATCACGCTGCCCCTGGTGCTGGACTTAGGCTTTGCGCGGGAAATCGACGACCGCCTGCTGGCGCCCCAGCCTGTCTGGCTGGTAGCCGCGGAGAAGATGCTGTTCGCCGCCATGCGCGGGGTCGCGGCCGGCGCGGTGATTTTTCCGGCGGCCTGGTTGGTACTGGGCAGCCGCTATGCTGTACGCGGCGACCGCATCGGCATACTGATAGGTATGATCGTGCTGGCTGCCTTTGCCGGCTCGGGCATCGGGCTGGTGATCGGCACTGTGGTGAAACCCGAACAGATCAGCCTGATGTTTTCCATCATCCTGACTCCCTTACTGTTTCTGGGCTGCACCTACTATCCGTGGGGCGCGCTGCACACGGTCCGCTGGTTTCAGGTACTCACCCTGTTTAATCCGCTCACCTATGCCGCGGAGGGCCTGCGCTATGCCATGGTGCCGCCCGTCAACGGCCGCGAGCTGCCGACGCTCCCGGTGCAGTGGGTGCTGCTGGCGCTGGTGGCCACTACCGCGTTGTGTTTTGGTTTCGGCGCGCGCACGTTCCGCTCGCGTGTAGTGAGCTGAATACCGACCGAATTTTTCATGGCCTTCGGGCAACCGGCAGGCCCGCGGGTGATCATCGTGGGTGTAGACGGGCTGACCGTGGATGCCCTCCGCACGGCGCGCGCGGCGCAGCGAGGCGCCTCAGCCGCGAAGACGCTTCTCGCAAGCTTCTGCACAGCGGGAGGGCGGCCTGGGAGGCCGCCGCAGCAGAGGGCCTGCCCCACGATCTCCACTTGACCTAACCAACCCGCCTCTGGCATAGTCTAACTATGCCAGAAAGGTGGACCATGGGGGAACTGTGGCGGCGATTGCGCTACCTCTTCAACCGCAAGCAGCACGAACAGGACCTGGCCGAAGAGATGCGCCTGCATCGGGAATTGGCAGGACCGGCTTCCGCCCGCCGCTCTTTCGGCAACGTCACCCAACTCCAGGAGGCCAGCCGCGCCGTGTGGATCTGGCCATTCCTGGAGACCCTGGCCTCGGATACGCGCTACGCCCTGCGCACGCTGCTCGCCAATCCCGGCTTCGCCGCCACCGCGATTCTATCCCTGGCGCTGGGTATCGGCGCGAATACCGCCATATTCAGCATCCTGAACGCTGTCATGCTGCGCTCGCTGCCCGTGGAGGATCCGCAGCGCCTGGTGCAGGTAGTCACGCCGGAGGGCCGCCAGTCTTTCACCAATCCAATCTGGGAGCAGGTGCGCGATCATCAGCAGGCCTTCTCGGCCGCTTTGGCCTATAGCGCCGACCGATTCGATCTTGCCGATGGCGGCGAAAGCCACTTCGCGGAAGGCGTCTGGACCAGCGGGGACTTCTTTCGCGTCTTGGGCGTGCCCGCCATGCGCGGCCGTGTATTCACAACCGATGACGATTTGCATGGCGGCGGCCACGCGGGCCCGGTTGCGGTCATCAGCCATGGTTTCTGGAAAGACCATTTTGCGGGCGACCCGCAGATTGTCGGCAAGGCTATCCGGCTGAACCGGCATCCTTTCACGATCATCGGTGTCACACCGCCCTGGTTCACGGGCCTGGATCTGGACAAGCATTACGATGTTGCCATTCCGATCGGATGCGAGCCGCTGCTGCGCACCGACGCCAGCGCATTGGACGACCGTAGTTGGTGGTGGCTACGCATCCTGGGCCGTCTGAAACCGGGCGAGAAGCAGCAGGAAGCCGAAGCCCGCATGAAGGCACTGGCGCCAACCGTCAACCGCGATGCGCTACCGCAAGACTGGCCCGCCGCCGGAAAACGGAAATTCCTCGAGCGTTCGTTCGCTCTGAGGCCGGCAGGGGCGGGCTTCTCCGATACTGGCAGCAACTATCGCCGGGCCCTGTTCACCCTGATGGCCGTGGTCGGCCTGGTCCTGTTGCTCGCCTGTGCAAATATCGCGAACCTGCTACTGGCGCGCGCGGCGGCCCGGCAGCGCGAGATCTCTATTCGCATGGCTATCGGCGCGGCCCGCCAGCGCCTGATACGCCAACTCATGTCCGAGAGCATACTGCTCGCTATACTGGGCGCCGTGGGAGGCCTGTTCTTCGCGCTATACGGCAGCCGCCTGCTCGTCCGCATGATCTCCACCTCCGGCGGCGAACTTCAACTGGATACCACGCCGGACCTCCGGGTGCTCGCCTTCACCATGGGCGTGGCCTTGCTTACCGGACTCTTGTTTGGGCTCGCGCCGGCATTGCGTGCCACCACCGTCCTGCCCGGCCAGGTGCTGAAGGAACACGGGCGCGACAGTGCCAGAGGGCGATTCGCACTCGGCAAGGCGCTGGTCACGGGCCAGGTTTCACTCTCACTGTTGCTATTGGTGGGCGCCGGGCTCTTCCTGGGCACATTTCGCAACCTTTTGCGCACCGATCTCGGCTTCACAACCCACAACGTACTGCTCATTCGGGCCGACATGATGCAGTCCCATGTTCGGCCCGGCGAGCGCCCGCGCATGTACAACGAGATTGTGGAGCGCCTGCGAGGCATCCCCGGTGTGGCCGCGGCTTCCAGCTCCGTCATGACGCCTATCGGCCGAGGTCAGTGGGATAGCTCCGTCTCTCCTGAGAGTTACTCACCTAAAGAAAAGGACGACACGCTGGTTTACTTCAATCGTGTGTCGCCCGGGTACTTTGGGACGCTCGGTACGCCTCTGTTGATTGGCCGCGATTTTTCGGCACAGGACGATCTCCACGCGCCGCCGGTGATGATCATCAACGAGTCGGCCGCCCGCCGGTTCTTCGGAGAGCAGAGTCCCATCGGCAAAATCATCTCTTCCGCAGCCGGCCACGCGGGCCAGACAGTAGTTTACCAGGTCATCGGCGTAGTCAAGGATGCCAAGTACACGTGGGTCGGCGAGGGCCCTGCGCTGACTGCCTACCTGGCCTGCGCGCAAGACATCAAGCCCAGACCCTGGGTCAACTTCGAGGTGCGCTCCCAGGCCCGGAGCGAGGCGCTGGCGCCGGCGGTGCGCGCCGTTATCAGCCAGGTGAATCGCGCCATCGCTTTGGAGTTCCGCGATCTCCAAACGCAGGTAGACGATTCCTTGCTGCAGCCCAGGATGGTGGCGCTATTATCGGCGTTCTTTGGTGGTCTGGCACTGCTGCTGGCCATGATCGGGCTCTACGGCGTAACTTCCTATGGTGTGTCTCGCCGCCAATCGGAAATCGGTATTCGCATGGCGCTGGGCGCGCGTCCCCGATCGGTGGTCTGGCTGGTGTTGCGCGAGGTGGCCGCGATGATGGCCGTAGGCGGCGTGCTCGGCCTCTCCGCGTCACTGGCCGCGGGGCGGCTCGTGGCAAGTCAGCTTTACGGTGTCAAGCCGAACGATAGGGCGCCGCTCGCCATTGCGGCGATTGTGCTGGCCATCGCGGCTGGAATTGCGGCGTATCTTCCGGCCTATCGCGCCGCCCGTATGGATCCCATGGCCGCGCTGCGAGAGGAGTGATTTATGAACGAACTATGGCGTAGAGTGCGTTACCTTTTCAACCGAAGGCAACAGGAACAGGACCTGGCCGAAGAGATGCGCCTGCACAAGGAATTGGCACGACAGGCCACAGCCCGCCGCTCTTTCGGCAACGTCACCCAACTTCAGGAAGCCAGCCGCGCCGTGTGGATCTGGCCATTCCTAGAGACCCTGGCCTCGGATACCCGCTACGCCCTCCGTACGCTGCTGGCAAACCCGGGCTTCGCCGCCACCGCGGTTCTATCGCTGGCGCTGGGCATCGGCGCGAATACCGCCATATTCAGCATCCTGAACGCCGTCATGTTGCGCTCGCTGCCCGTGGAAGATCCGCAGCGCCTGGTGCAGCTAGACTCCCCGCAAGGCGGCGGCTATTTCACCAATCCGATCTGGGAACAGGTGCGCGATCACCAACAGGCTTTCTCCAGCGCGCTGGCTTTCGGCACGGACCGCTTCGACCTGGCCGATGGCGGCGAGAGCCATTTCGCGGAGGGCGTGTGGGCCAGCGGCGATTTCTTCCGGACCCTCGGCGTGCCCGCCATGCTGGGGCGAGTGTTCACCACCGACGACGATCTGCACGGCGGCGGCCACGCCGGCCCGGTGGCGGTGATCAGCTACAACTTCTGGAAGTTGCATTTCGGCGGGCAGCCCGACGTTCTGGGCAAGACCGTGCGGCTCGACCGGCATCCATTCACCATCGTCGGCGTGACGCCGCCCTGGTTCACGGGCCTGGATCTGGATAAGCACTACGATGTCGCCATTCCCATCGGATGCGAGCCCATCCTGCACACGGATCGCAGCGCGCTGGCGGCCAGAAGCTGGTGGTGGCTGCGCATGCTCGGCAGGCTGAAATCGGGCGAGACCGTGCAGGAAGCCGAGTCGCGGATGAAGGCGCTGGCGCCGGAAGTGAATCGCGCGACATTGCCGCATTGGGGCGCGGACGGCCAGAAGCGCTATCTCCAGCGCTCGTTCAATCTGCGTCCCGCCGCCACGGGCTTTTCCGATACCGGCCACCATTATCGCAAGGCGCTCTTCACTCTCATGGCGGTAGTTGGGCTGGTCCTGCTGATCGCCTGCGCCAATATCGCGAATCTGTTGCTGGCGCGCGCCGCGGCCCGGCAGCGCGAAATCTCCATTCGGATGGCCATCGGCGCGGCTCGCAGGCGCCTGATGCGTCAACTCATGTCGGAGAGCTTGTTGCTGGCCGCGATGGGCGCGGTGGGTGGCCTGCTCTTCGCCGTGTGGGGGAGCCGCCTGCTGGTGCGTTTTATCTCCGCAACCGGCAGCCAACTCCAACTGGATACGGCGCCCGATGTGCGTGTGCTGGCGTTCACCATGGGCGTGGCCGTCTTAACGGGGCTCTTGTTCGGACTGGCCCCGGCGTGGCGCGGCACGAGCATTTCGCCCTATAACGTTTTGAAGGAACACGCGCGCGGCATGGCGGCGGGCCGCTTCGGCCTGGGCCGCGCGCTGGTCACCGGCCAGGTTTCCTTGTCGCTGATGCTGCTGGTCGGCGCGACTTTGTTTCTCGGCACGTTCCGAAACCTGCTGAACACCAACCTGGGCTTCACCAGCCGGAATGTGCTGCTGATCCAAGCAGGCATGATGCAATCCAACATTCCTCCCAAGCAGCGTCCTCCGGTCTACCGGCAAATCGTCGAGCGCCTGCGCGCTATCCCCGGTGTGGCGGCGGCATCCAGTTCCGCGCTAACTCCCATCGGCCACTCGATGTGGAACAACAACGTGTCCCCGGAAGGCTATTCCGCCAAGGGCCAGGACGACACGCTAGTCTATTTCAACCAGGTTTCGCCCGGATTCTTCGAGACGCTGCGCACGCCGTTTCTGCTGGGTCGCGATTTCTCGGAGCACGACGATCTGAGCGCGCCCAAAGTGATGATCGTCAACGAATCGGTTGCCCGGCGGTTCTTTGGCCGCCAGAGTCCCCTGGGAAAGACGATCGGAGTACCGGGCGAACAGCCGGGGCAGCAGGATGACTATCAGATAATTGGCGTGGTCCAGAATGCCAAGTACGCGGAAATTAACGAGGGCGATGCGCTGACGGTTTACCTCTCGAGCGCGCAGGATGCCAATCCCTGGTCCGGAGTGAATTTCGAGATCCGCTCCGAGCGGCCGGTCGAGGCGCTCATTCCGGCGGCGCGCGCGGCTATCGGCGAAGTGAATCGGGGCATCTCTCTGGAGTTTCGCGCCCTCGAAACCCAGGTGAACGATTCGCTGCTGCAGCCCAGAATGGTAGCGCTGCTATCGGCGTTTTTCGGCGGACTGGCGTTGCTGCTGGCCATGATCGGGCTGTATGGCGTGACCGCATACGGAGTGGCGCGGCGGCATGCCGAGATCGGCATCCGCATGGCGCTTGGAGCGCAACCCGGCGCCGTAGTCTGGCTGGTACTGCGGGAGGTGGCCGCGATGCTGGCCATGGGGACGGTATTTGGCCTGGCGGCATCGCTGGCCGCGGGCCGCCTGGTGGCCAGTTTGCTCTACGGCGTGAAGCCGCAGGATGCGGCGCCGCTGGCCATCGCGGCGCTTCTGTTAGCGGCGGCTACCGGCCTGGCGGCGTATCTTCCCGCGCACCGTGCCGCGCGCCTCGACCCCATGGCCGCTTTGCGCGAAGAATAAGACCCGCCGGGGCCGGCTGATTCAGGCGATAATGGAGTGGATCGTCTGGAAATTGAATGAGAACTAACGCGTCCTTCGGCGAGGCGGTGACCGGAGCGGTCCTCTCGCTGCACGGCAGCAAGCTGCGCAGTTTTCTCACCCTGCTGGGCATCATCCTGGCTACCACCACGCTCATCGCGGTCATGTCCGTGATTGACGGCATGAACGTGTACGTGGCGCAGAATGTTTCGAGCATGGGCTCGGACGGCTTCAAGGTCCGCCGCATCTTCATGATGAACATGTGGGACCCCAAGAAATTCCTGGAAATGCTGCGGCGCAACCCTGAACTCACCAAGGAGGAGTTCGACTTCCTGCGGACGCATACCCATCTGGTGCGCGAATTGGGAATGTCAGTGTCCCGCACGGTGTCGCTGCACTTCGGCAAGGAGCACCGCGATAACGTGCAACTGACGGGCGGCACGCCCAATTACGGCGTGATCTCGGATATCGAGCCGGTGGACGGGCGCTTCATCAGCCCGTTCGACGACGACCGGCGCGCCATGGTGGCCTTCATCGGCAACGATCTGAAGGACCAGTTCTTCGGCGCCAGCAATGCCATCGGCAAATCCATCGTAATGGAAGGCCGCCCCTTCGAAGTGATCGGGGTGGCCAAGACCAAGGGGACGGTGTTCGGCAACTCCCGCGACAACTTCCTGATCATCCCGGCCGAAACCTATTTCAAGATCTATGGTCCGCGCTCGGGCATCGGCTACGATCTGGTGGCCGAGAATCAAACCGTGCTGCAGCAGGCCGAGGACGAGGTGAAGGTGCTGTTGCGGGCGTACCGGCATCTGCATCCGAAGGACGATGACACTTTCGGCATGGTCAGCTCGGATTCCCTGGTAAATGTCTGGCAGCAATTGACCGGCGCGATCGCCGCCACCGCGGTGGGGGTGGTGTCGGTTTTCATGGTGGTAGGCGGCGTCGTGATCATGAATATTATGCTGGCGGTGGTCACTGAGCGCACCCACGAAATCGGCATTCGCAAGTCGGTGGGCGCGCGCCGCGTCGATATCCTGAATCAGTTTCTGGTGGAGTCGTCGGTGCTCTCGGCGGCCGGCGGTGTCATCGGCGTCCTGTTCGCGTGGGTTGTCGCTATAGCCGTGAAGGCTCTTACGCCCGTGCCGATGCACATTCCCATCAGCGCGGTGATTGTGGGCGTAACGCTTTCGGCGGCAGTGGGCTTATTTTTCGGGATCTATCCGGCGCGGCGCGCCGCCGGACTCGACCCTATTGAAGCATTGCGGGTGGAACGATGACCTTAGGTTCGCTGGCTTCGGGCGTGGGACTGGCGCTGACCACGGTGCGCGAGCACAAGATGCGGTCGTTCCTGACCGTGCTGGGAGTCATTATCGGCACCGGGGCGGTGATCGGGGTAGGCTCCATCATCGCCGGGCTGGACGGCGCCATTACCAATATCCTGAAAAGCTTCGGGCCGAACACCATCATTGTGCTGCGGGGCAGCGGCTTTGGCGGGTTTACGTTGGAAGAGCGCAAACGCAAGATGCTTTCGCGTGACGACGCCCAGGCGATTGCCGAGCGCTGCCCATCGGTCGAGAGCGTCAGCCCCTACGTTTTTGGAAGCTGGGAGATCATCCACAAGGCCCGTTACAAGGGCAACGACAATTATCAGCTGGACATCGGCGGCACCGAAGAAGCCTACGCTGCCGGGGGCACCGTCATGCTGCAAGGCCGGTTCCTGTCCGACGTGGAGAATAGCCACCACATGCCCGTGGCCGTGCTCGGCGAGGACTTGGGAAAAGCCTGGTTCCAGGGCGTGGACGCCGTGGGAAAGTGGATCGAATTGGACGGGCACGCGCTGGAGGTGATTGGCATCATGCAGCGCCCCGCGGCGAGCTTTCCCGGCCAGGATGACAACCGCATCCTGATGCCCTACTTCACCATGCGCAAGCTGTATCCGGGCAACGCCGAGCACATGCTGGTGGTGATTGCCAGGCCGGGAATGCTCTCCCAGGCCGAGGATGAGGTACGCACGATTTTGCGCATCCGGCGCAAAGTGCCCAATGACAAGCCAGACAACTTCTCGCTTTCGACCGCGCAGCAGATGATCGAGGACTTCCACAAGATCACTGGAACGGTAGCGCTGGTCATGGTGATCCTGAGTTCCATCGGGCTGCTGGTGGGCGGCATCGGCGTCATGAACATCATGCTGGTCTCGGTAACCGAGCGCACGCGGGAGATCGGCATCCGCAAAGCGGTGGGCGCGCGCAAGGCGGATATCGTCCTGCAGTTCCTGACGGAGGCGGTGGTGCTGACCGGTATCGGCGGCGCGATCGGGTTATTCCTGGGCTGGTGCGTATCGCTGCTTACCGGCCTGGTGTTCAAGAATCTGCCGACCGCCGTGCCGTTGTGGGCGGCCGTCGCGGGAATCATGGTTTCGGTCGGCGTGGGCCTGTTCTTCGGTATCTGGCCGGCAGGACGCGCAGCGAACCTTGATCCGGTGGATGCGCTGCGCTACGAATAGCGGTTCTGGACGGTTCTTTACTGCGCCGTGAGCTCCGGCGCGGCCACCGGTGCAGCCACTTTCCGATTGCCGCGCAGCCAGGTCTGGAACCTCTCCAGATACAGGTAAATCACCGGCGTAATATACAGTGTCAGGAACTGCGACACCACCAGTCCGCCGACCACCGCCAGGCCCAGCGGCTGGCGGGCTTCGCCGCCTTGCCCGTATCCCAGCGCGATCGGCAGCGTGCCGAACAGCGCCGCCACCGTGGTCATCATGATGGGCCGGAAGCGCAGCATGCAGCCCGAAAAAATGGCCTCGAAGGGCGCTTTGCCTTCCACCCGCTGCTGCTCGAGAGCAAAGTCGATCATCATGATGGCATTCTTCTTCACCACGCCGAAGAGCATAATCAGGCCCACGAACGCGTAGAGATCCAGTTCCTTGTGAAAAAGACGCAGCGTAAGCAGCGCGCCGAACACCGCCGAAGGCAGCCCGGAGAGAATCGTGATGGGATGGATGAAGCTCTCGTACAGAATCCCCAGCACGATGTAGATCACCAGGATGGCCACGATCAGCAGGACGGAGAGCCCCTGGAACGATTGCTGGAATTCCTTGACGGTGCCCTGGAAGTTCACGCTGATCGTGGCGGGCATGCGCAAGTCCTGTACAAGCTTCCGAACCTGTTCCGCCGCGTTGCCCAGTGAAAAGCCGGGCAGCAGGTTGAACGATATAGTCACCGCCGGCAACTGGCCGAAATGGTTGACGGTCAACGGTCCGACTCCCCGCGACAGCTTCACCACGGCATCCAGCGGCACGAGCGGTCCCTGTGTGGAACGCACATAGATTTTGGAGAGCCCTTCCGGGGTGCGCTGATACCGCGGATCGACCTGCAGAATCACGGCGTACTGATTGGCCGGAGCGTAGATCGTCGAAACCTGGCGGTCGCCATACGCGGCGTACAGCGTGTCCTCGATCTGCTGCGGCGACAGGCCCAGCGCGACCGCGCGATCCCGGTCGATATCCACGGTAACCTGCGGGCTGGCGATCTGCAGGTCGGAATTCACGTCCACGAAGCCGGGCAGCGCGCGCATCTTGGCGACCACCGGCTCCACCCAGGTGTAAATCTCCTTCAAATTGGTGCTCTGCATGGTCATCTGATACGCGCTGGTGCTGAACTGTCCGCTCACCGTGATGGGCGGCGGATTCTGCAGGAACACCATGATTCCCGGGACTGCCGCCGTCTGGGGCCGCACCCTGTCGATGATCTGGTCCGCGGTAGCTTTGCGTTCCGCGCGCGGCTTCAGGGTGGCGAACATGCCAACCTGGTTGCCGCCCATCATGAAGGCGCCGGTGTTCTCCACATCCGGATCATTGTGCACCACATCCGCCACCGCGCGCAGATGCTTGGCCATCGATTCGAAGGAAATGTCCTGGCCGGAAAGGGCAAAACCGAAGAAGAAGCCACTATCCTGGCTGGGGATGAAGCCGGTGGGCATGCCGAAGAACATAAATACTGTTCCAGCCAGCAGCAGCACGCCCCCCATCAGTGTGGCGAATCGATGCCGCAATGCGAGCTTTAACGTGGATTCGTAGCCGGACGCCAAACCGCGGAACCCCGCCTCGAAAGCGCCATACATCCGCCCATGCCGGCCGGTGTGGCTGTAGCGCAGAAAACGGCTGCCCAGCATGGGCGTGAGACTCAGCGAAACGAAGCCAGAAATCAGGATGGCCACTGTGATGGTGACGGCGAACTCATGCAGCAGGCGTCCCACGATGCCTCCCATGAACAGAATGGGAATGAAGACGGCCACCAGCGATATGGTCATTGAGATGATCGTGAAGCCGATTTCGCGGGAGGCCAGCAAGGCAGCTTCCATGCGCCCCTTGCCCATCTCCATATACCGGACGATATTCTCGAGCATCACGATGGCGTCGTCCACCACGAATCCGACCGAGAGGGTCAGGGCCATCAGGGAGAGATAGTTCAGGCTGTAGCCGAGTAGATACATAGTGGCGAACGTGCCGATGATGGAAAGTGGCACGGCCACGCCCGGAATCAGGGTGGCGCTCACGTTGCGCAGGAAGACGAAGATGACCAGCACCACCAGGCAGATGGTCAACACCAGCGTGTATTCCACGTCGTTGATGGAACCCCGGATGGATTCCGCCGCATCGCCGCCGATCTCGAGCTTGATAGCCGGCGGAAGCTCGTGCCGGAACTGGGGCAGCAGCGCCCTGACGTTGTTCACCACTGCCACCGTGTTGGTGCCGGGCTGGCGCTGCACGGCCAGCATGGTGCTGCGCACGCCGTTGAACCAGGCGCCCGTCTTGTCGTTTTCGAAGCCGTCGATCACGTTGCCGAGCTGCTCCAGCCGCACGGGCACACCGTTTTTGTAGGAGACGATGAGGGGCCGGTAAGCCGCCGCGCGCGCCAATTCACCGCTGGCCTCCACGGTAAAGGCCTGCTTTGCGCCGTACAGTCTTCCGGTGGGCAGATTGACGTTGCTGCGCTGGATGGCCGCCATCACTTCGTCGAAGCCCACTCCGCGCGAGGCCAGCGCGTCGGGATTCAACTGCACGCGCACGGCGAATTTCTGTCCTCCAAACACCTGCACGCGCGAAACGCCCGAAATCATGGACATGCGCTCTGCAAGCATCGTCTCGGCGTACTCATCCACCGTGTAGGCCGGCAGTGTGTCCGAAGTGAGAGAAAGGAACAGGATCGGTTGCTCGGCGGGATTCGTCTTCTGGTAGGAAGGCGGGTGCGGCATATTGGCGGGCAGTACGCCTTCCGCTTTAGCGATGGCGGATTCTATATCCTGCGCGGCAGCGTCGATATTGCGCGCCAGAGTGAATTGCACGTTGATCTGCGTGGATCCCTGGGAGTTGGTGGAGCTCATGCTCTGCAGGCCGGCGATGGTGGAGAATTCGCGTTCGAGCGGCGTGGCCACCGCCGCGGCCATGGTTTCGGGACTGGCTCCCGGCAGCGCGGCGTTCACCTGGATCGTCGGATAATCGACCGTCGGCAGCGCGGCCACCGGCAAGGACCGGAAAGCCACGATTCCGAACATCAGGATCGCCAGCATGACCAGCGCGGTCATTACCGGGCGTTCGATGAAGATGCGGGAAATGTGCATGGTCAGAGTCCCTTCAGGGCCGTCAAAGAGTGAGGTTATCGACTTTGCCGGCCGCCACGGGTTGGATCTTGGCGCCGGGGTACAGCCGCAACTGGCCGTCAGTGACTACCGTCTCGCCGGGTGCGACGCCTTGGGCGATCACCGACTTCCGGCCGATCGTACTGGTTACCTTAACCGGCCGGGGCTCCACCGTCTGGTCCGGCTTCACCACGAAGACGAACGGACCGTGTTGGCCATCCTGTACCGCTTCGGAGGGCACCACCGTCGCGTTGCTTTGCGTGTCCAGCGTCATTACCACGTTGACGAACTGGCCTGGCCAAAGCAAATGGTCGCCATTGTCGAAGACCGCTTTCAGGCGAATCGTTCCGGTGTTGGTATCCACCGCGTTGTCGACCACCTTCAGCCGGCCGCGCGACACTTTGTCCGGCTCCGCATCGGTGGAAGCCTGCACTACCAGGGCATCCAGCGCGCGCTTGCGGACCGCGCCAAGCTGCTCCTCCGGCACGCCGAACGACACGAAGATGGGAGCGATCTGGTTGACCACCACCAGCGGCACGTCGTTCACCTTGATGAGATTGCCGGGATGCACCAGCAAATTACCGGAGCGTCCGCTGGTGGGAGAGCGGATCTCGCAATAGCCTACGTCCAGCTTGGCGCGGGCCACGGCGGCCTGGTCGCTCTCGATGGATGCGCGGGAGCTTTCGATGGCGGCCTGGTCGGCGCGCACGGATTCGTGCGCCGCGTCGGCGGCGGCCCGCTGTTGAGTGGCCTGCATAGTGGAAGCCACCTGCTCCTTGGCCAGTTGCTCGTAGCGGTAGGCGTCGGCCTCCGCGCTCTTGGCCTGGGCCTGGTCGCGCGCCACGTTGGCTTGCGATTGAGCCAGCAAAGCGCGGTCCTTGGCCAGCGCCGCTTCGGCCTGCGCCAGCGCCTCACGGTACGGTCGGGCGTCGATTTCAAACAGCAGGTCGTCCTGCTTGATGTTGCTGCCTTCGGCGAAATGCACCTTCATCAGTTCGCCCGCGACCTGCGACTTGATCTGCACCGTCGACGACGGTTCCACCGTACCGACGGCGCGGATCTGGACCGGCACGGCTTCCTGCGCGGCAACCGCCACGCTAACCGGCACCGGAGGCATGCCGCCCATTTGCTGTGCCTGTTGCTTTCCGCAACCGGTCAGTAAAGCGCCGCAGCAGCACAGAACCGCGAGCGCGGGCCGGTCTTTTGCACCCCTTGGATTCTTCACGGATTTAATCTCTATTGTACTCTGAGGGTATCTATGGTTGATTCGAGCATACCCAACTGTGAACAGTGCCTGCGGATCCTGCGGCAGACCCCCGGCATTGTCCGCAGCGTGGTATCGCTGGCCACGGCGGAGCAGTTGGACTGGCGGCCGCCCGCCGGACGCTCCGCGCCACGACCATGGCACTGCTGGATGGGATGCCCGACGGCGCGGGGGACCGGCCGGCGGTACACGAAGAACTCGGCCACCTCACGATCGCGCAACTCCTGAACGAATTCGCCTTCCACGATCTCGGGCACATCCGCCAGATCATGGAATTGTACCGGTCGCACGTGCTGTATCCGAAGATGGGCGTGTATCAGGCGTACTACAAGATCAATCCGTGAGCGGTGGCTAATAAATCACTTTCAGCGAAAACTGAATCTGGCGCGAATTGTTCGCGGTGCGGCTGATCTCGCCGAAGCCCGGCCCCAGCACGATGTTCGAGGGCAGACCGAGGTTCACGATATTAAATACATTGAAGAATTCGGCGCGGAATTGCAGAGACGCGGCGGTGACGCCGGCCCGCTCCGCCAGCGGTGTGTCTTTGATCAGCGCGAGATCGAAATTATGCAGCGCGGGGCCGCGAAACGTGTTGCGGCCGAGGGTGCCGAACGATCCGAGCGGGATGGAGAAGAGCGAAGCGTTGTTCGCGCCCAGTCCGAAATAATCTTCGCGCACGGTGCGGCTGGTGGATAAGACGGGTGTGCCGATCTGATCGGGCCGGTCGGTGCCCTGCGCGCCCACGCCGGTCTGCTGCTCGCCGGAATAGATCGTAAACGGAGAGCCGCTCTGCAAGGTCCCGATATCCAGCACCTGCCAGCCCCCGGTAACGGTTTTGCCCAGCGGCCGCAGGAACGGCACACGGTCGGCGTGCAGATCCTGGAAAAGGCTGAACGCCAGGGCGTGTTTGACATCGAAGTTTGACGGCCCTTTGTCCAGACTTGCATTGAAAGGATCCATGGGCGCGGTTGCGGCGACCGTGCCGGACTGGCCCGCGATGAATCCGCCGACCACCGCACTGGTATCGTCAATCGATTTCGAAAAGGTGTAGCTGGCCTGAAACCCGAGCCCGGAATGGGTGAGGTTTTGCTGGGCCGATATCTGCAGCGCGTGATAGGTGGAATGCGAGCGGTTGGTCATGATGGTCACCGGGCCGTAGCCGCCGGTCACTCGCCCGGCCGAGTCGAACTGCGTGTAAGGCGCGAAGGCGGGAGACGCGCCGGAATAACCGTTGGGAAAATCCATGGCGGGCAGCTTGATTCCCGCAGTGCCCACATATCCGGCGTTCAGGTTCACGCCGCCGATCTTTTGCTCGATGCCCGCGGTCCAGGTAGCGATGTAGCCATTCTGGAAGCTGGGCGAGATGCCC
>Ga0209579_10000715_pt1 | contig 30628 bp, 26 predicted proteins | sample Coa_R1_2_FD_187152 | JGI IMG/M metagenome (GOLD analysis project Ga0209579, IMG submission 187152) | Surface soil microbial communities from Centralia Pennsylvania, which are recovering from an underground coalmine fire - Coalmine... | ecosystem: Environmental > Terrestrial > Soil >... | reverse complement strand
CAGTCGGACGGTTGTGTCTAAAGTAATATCTCGACCGATGTCGTCCGACGCGGATAACTAGGAGTTATCGGTGCCCGGAGTCGCTGAGGTCCTCGGCCAACCCGAGGTCGCACAGCGGCTGACAGAGATGCTGTATGGGCCGGACGTTCGCATCGTGCGTCTCAGTGGGCCTGCCGGGTCAGGCAAGTCGTTCGTCGCTAGACAGGTTGCTCAGAGCTGGGTCGAACATGGCGATGGTTGCGTCGTCGCGATCGGAGACGAGGAGCATTCAGCCAGGGATCTATATCCCCTCTTGTCGGGGCTTTCTCATGCGCCGGCGGGATGGGGGAACGTCGTCAGCATCGGCGCGCGGTCGGCACTCAAGGCCGCCGATGGAGCTCTTCCGGGTCCGGGCATCGCGACATCGATCTTCGAGTTGCTCAGCGCCGCCTTCCGGCAACGGATTGAGCGCACCCTCAAGCCGTATTCAGCGCTCGAACGAGACGTCATACTCGACCTGAGGCGGCTTGCTCGCGGACGAAGGCTGCTGATCGTCGCCGACAACGCTCACTGGTGGGATGAAGACTCGCTCATCCTTCTCAACGATCTGACATCTGACCCGTTGCGGGAGGCGATCGAACCTCTTGCTTCGATTCTGGTGCTACTCGTAGACACCGCCGGCGAACAAAGGGTGGTCGCGCCGGAAGCCTTCGCCTCTCTATTGAGGCGAGCCAACGACCCTTGCCAAAGCCTGCGAACCTGTTCGTTTCAGGAATTTCCCGCTGTACTCGAAGCGTTCGGACTCATTGAGCCGCTTCCCGATGATGTACTGCTGGCTCTATTTGTCGCCACGGGCGGTCATCTCAAGATTGTCGAGCAGGCCGCCGCGTACGCGAGCCAAACTGCGACAGACGTGCTCACGTCTTCGACGGGTGACTATCTGGCACGCCTTGTCACGGAGAGATTCGCCTCGGTCGGCACTCTCAGCCCCGCCGTGAGTGATCTACTCACTCGAGCTGCAGTTCTCGGACTCTCCTTCAGCGAAGACGAACTTCTCTGCCTTACCGAGAGTAAGCGCGCCACCTTGAGAGAGCTCGTCAGCTCGGCCGAGGCGATTGGCTTCGTCGAGCACGAAGCCGGGAGAATCAGCTTCAGCCACGACATTATCCGCTCCGCGATCCTCAGCCGGAGTACCGTCCCGCAATTTGCAGAGCTGCACGCGAAACTCGCCGGCTGCTTGACGATACTCAGGCCGGGAGACTACGGCGCTCGGGCCCACGCTGAAGCGCAAGCGGGCGAAGACGAGCGCTCGCGGGAGATGTATGCACTGGCGTCGGTAAGCCAGCTGCGGGGGGGCGTGCCACGATCTCGTGTCCTGAGCAAGGTGGGCCTTGAGCTACCTGAGGACGAGCCACTCCGCGAGTACCTCACGTGCATCGCTAACGGCTACGACGCCGTGGCTGGAGGCGACTTCGCCGCTGCGATCCCGGAGCTCCAGACCCCGATTCTTGGAGAGTCACCGCTCATGGCCTCGGAGCGCAACTACCTGGCCGCACTTTGCTTGATGGAGATGCAAACCCAGGATGGTTTCAGGCAAGCGCTGGCAACCCTGAACTCGTGGATCCCGAACCTCGCCGAGGAGAGCGAGCTTCGCGTGCGGTTCCTCATGCTCCTGCAGCAAGCGCAAGTCCTTGCCGGACTGTATGACGAAGCCCGCGAAAGCGAGCGGAGGATTGAGCAGGAACTCCTGAAACGGGTGCGTTACGACTCGGAGGCTGCGGTTTCCCTTCAGATCCAGAATCGTCGTGCGACAGCGGTCAACTCGCCGACTGTTGCCGAACGGCGGATCCTCGAGGCCGTGACCTTCTTCCAGCAAGACGGTCGTAACACTGCGCGTGACCGGCTCGAACTCTTCCGCAGCCTCAACAACCTGGCGGCCGCGCAGATCAGGCTCGGGGCGTTCGAAGAGGCGCACCGAAGCTGCGAGGAAGCGCAGTGGCTCGCCCTTGAGTTTCCCGAAATCGTCCCAAGGCTGGACTGCCTCGCAAGCAACGCCGTCCTCGCCGCGCTGCGCTTGGGCAGGATCAGCGCTTCAGAGGCCGTCGCTCGACAACGGCTGATCATCGAGAGCCCAGAAGGGGCGGGCGACAAGTTCCTTCATCGCTGCAATCTCGCGGCCTTCTTACTGCTCGATTCCCAGGATGAGGAAGCCGACGCCGAACTGCGATTGCTGGGCGCCGAAATCGTCGGCCAGGAGATCGCTGAGTCCTACCTCTACTTCTACTGGGCTGCCTGCTCGGTTGGACTCGCCGCGGTGCGAGGTGAGGTGGACAACGCGCGTCGGCTCCATGACGAGATGGATACGTTCTCAAGGACGATCGGTTGGCCGTGCGCTCCTCATGTTCGGCGGCGCCAGGCCCTCCTCCCGGAGCTTTTACCGATGGTCGACCGGGCGTCGCCACGGATGAAGGCCGACCGGATCCTACTCGACGCTCATCCGCTTGAGGTCGGCCCGGGATGGGACTACTACGCGAGACTCTTTCCCTGCGCAGAGCTCTCGTTCTGGTCAGACTCCTGAAGGAAGCAGGCCGTGCTCGGCGAGACAGACGCCGAGCCAAACAGCCAAGGTTTCGCGCAGTTCGAACCCGAGGTGCTCCATTGCCGTGATGTAGGACGTCTTTCTGATCGGCGGCGGTGACTCGTTCGTGTCAAAGACCCACGCGCGACCATCAGCGTCGACGCGGAAGTCGATCCTGCCGATTCCGGCCATCTCGAGGGCGTCGAAGGCGAGGATCGCCGCTTCGCTCAGTGCAGCAATCGTGGACTCTGGGGCCTCCTCGTACGGCACGTGTGAGACGTTGCTGTCCAACATTTCGTCTGAAAACGTCTTGGGCTGATCGTTGAAGAGCCGGCCGTCCCGCTGCCGAAAGGCCATCGGCGGCAATGCACGGCTCGACCCGATGCGGACAATCGAGACTCCGATCTCGTCTCCCGTTATGAACTCTTGGACGAGAAGCGGCTGCTTGAAACGCGCACGGCGCTGTTCGATGAATGCTTGAAAGCCATCCTCGACCACCTGAACGCTCTTGTCGTCGATGCCGATGCACTGTGACTCGTACATCGGCTTAACGATGACGCGCAGCCCGAGGTTGGGCGTCGAACCCCCAACCCACCCTGCATCGGCGAAAGACCAGCTCTCCGGAACACGAACGCCGACTCGGCGTAACACGGCGTTGGCGTGGAACTTATGCCGAGCCAACGAACACGCGTGCGCGCCCGAGTTGAGAACCGGAAGCGACAAGAAGTTGCACATGGCCGGAATCAAGGCCCTCCGCCCAGAGCCTGAGCCGCCTTCCGCGGTCGTGTAGACGATCCGTTGACGATCCGAGCTTTGCCGGTCACTTGTCACGGTTCTAAAGAACGAAAGCTCGTCGAAGAACGGGACGACGGTCAGGCCCAGCTCTTGGAACGTCCGGATGATCTCGTCGGCTTCCCTCCGGCTGTAGTACTGGCCGACGTTGACGACACCCTCTGGCCCGACATCTCTCAGCTCGCCATCGCGGATGTTGGTGACGAAGAGCAGTTCGAGCTGAGGAGCCATCTCCATTATCTGGTCAGCCAACGACCGCATGCGTTCAACTAGATCAAGATGCGGCGACTGACCGACCGCGAGCATTGATAACTCCTAGTTATCCGCGTCGGACGACATCGGTCGAGATATTACTTTAGACACAACCGTCCGACTGAGCGTTTACTTTTTAGTTGCTCCGGCCGGGGCTGTTCTGTCACAACGACTGAAAGGACAGTCCCATGAAGGCAAGGATCACCTTCCTGGCCGTCATCCTCGGCTCTGTGCTGCTTGCGCTCGTGATGGCCGACGGCCCCTGGCCTGGCGGCTGAGTCACTTTCCGCGACGCCCATGTGGCGGCGCCAGATGGCGCCGCCACATGTCTCCTTGCATTGACTCTTAGGTCAACCATGCCGCTAACCTGGAGTACATGCCTCGTCGCCCGGGAACTCACGTTGACGATCCCGTTTCGGTTGGGCAACGTTTGCGCGCTGCTCGGCTCGCTGCCGGCTTCTCTCAGCGAGTGCTCGCCGGAGACAGCTGCACGACTGCGTATGTCTCGCGAATTGAAGCGGGCGCTCGCATCCCCTCCTATCAGCTTCTCTTGCAGTTCGCAGCGCGGCTCGGGACCAACGCGGAGTTTTTGGCGAGTGGCCGGTCCGAGCACGGCGTTAGTTCGGAGTTCCTCGAAGCCGAGGTGGCTCTGCGGCTCGGTGACTACGAGCAAGCTGCGCAGCTCTACGAAGACGCGCTCAACCGCTCTGACAGCGAGAGCGCGGCGGCGCAGGCCCGGCTCGGGCTCGGACGTCTCGAGCTGAAACGCGGCGACATGGGCGCGGGGATCGAGCTGCTTGAACACGCGCTCGACTCCGATGCCCTCCCCCCGGGTGATGCTTCTGCCGCAGCGGATGCGTTGGGCCGCGGTTACGCTGCCGAGGGCCGCTTCGACGAGGCAATCGCGATCTTCAGTCGCTTCCTCGCGCACGCGCGTGACGTCGGCGATCGACTCGACGAGGTTCTGTTTGGTGTCCTCCTCGCGAACACGTACACCGACCAAGGGCAGCTCGCGCTCGCACAGTCCACGCTCGCCGAAATCCTGGATCTGGCCCGAAAGACCATCGATCCGCTCCTCCGTGCGAGCCTCTATTGGTCACAATCCCGGGTCTACTCATCGCAAGGCCAGCCCGACCGAGCAGCAGAGTACGCCGCGTTGACGGTTTCGACACTCAGGGCGAGCGACCAAACCTTGGGAGCGGCGCGCGCTCTTGCCCTCCAGGCGCTGATCGAGAATGACCGCGGCAACGCTGGCCTTGCCCTTGAACTCGTCGACGAAGGCGAGCCAGTCGTCGCTGCCGCCGGCGATTCAACCGATCGTGCGCTGTTCACCATCGAGCGTGCTCGTGCCCTCGCCGCGCTTGGCCGACCGGACGAGGCAGCAACTCTTCTTCTCGCAATCGCGCCAACGCTGAAAGAGAGCTCGCCTGCCAACGCGTGCCGCGCGTTCGCAGCGGCCGCCGAACTTTTCCGTACCCAGGGCGACACCGACCAAGCGCTGGAGCTCTATGAGCTCGCCGTCGAGACCTCCCCGACGCTTAACCGACACGTAGCCAACGCGTTGCAAGCAATGGCCGAGATCTACGAGGCCAGGGGCGACGTCGGGAAGGCGCTCGAGTTGATCAAGCAGGCGCTCCCTGCTCGAACCCACTCGCGCGCCTGACCTCTACGACGAGCGGACCGGAACGCCGCGTGCGCCTCGCACTGCTCAAACGCGCACTCACAGCACCCAACCAACGTCGCCAACCGCTCGTGGAGGACAGACAGGTGTCGCTACCGCGCGCAGCGGACAGCCGGTCGAACTCTCTAGTCGCGACGAGCGTCAGTCGGGCAGGCCGGACTCTTCAACGATGCCGCGGACGCCTTCGGACAAGGACTCCCTCAGTCCCTGAGCGGTGCGGATCGACGACTCAGCCCCATCGAGGAGGGCGCCCAACATGCCAAGAACGGCCGGGGTGGTAAACCCCTTTCGCCAGATGAACGGGATCCACTCGTCGAAATCGTCGACCGAGCCGAACTGAACCACGAGTTCTCGGAGCGCTTGGACCCGCCGCTCAAACTGCTCGCGATGGTCGGACTCGATCCGTGGGGGCAAGGGCTGGGGGTTCAACTCGCTCACATTCGTCCTCCCGTAAGACTTAGCCGCTAGTCGATAGCCGGAAGCGTTGCGGCACCCCGATTGCATTCAGATTCGGGGTCGTGCTCTCGAGTCCGGCGTCGGTAATCATGTTCGTCGCCGGATCAATGGTCAGCGTGAGTACGGTTCCGGTTGGGAGCGGGGCGCCCGGAGGAACAGACGCGTTGTACGCGGTGAAATGACCGTGCGCGATGACGAAGTAGACAGGGGTGTTGGCATATCCCTGACCGCTTCCTGCATCAATTCGTTCGGCCACCTGCCGAGTCGTGGGGATAAGCGAAATGTTGGTCGGACTCGGGTCTCCTTGCGACGTCGCCACCTTCAGCACGAGCTGTTGGATCGCCGCCAGCTCCGAGGGCGTCGGAGACGCGGGAGCACCAACGATTAACCGGGCGCGCCCGCCGCCACCGAACGCGCTAGTCGTGGCCGCGACCGCCGCGACCGCGACACCAAGCGCAATCAAGGCGACGAGGCCTTGGTTCTTACGACGATGCATCTCTCAACGCCTCCTCGCGCAGCAGCCGCCATGGAAGTTCTCCCAGGGGACGAAGCTCTGATTTGTGACAGCCCATGTGAAGGTCGCTGGCGCGTCGGCCCCACCGACAGACCCGGGCCAGTTGTTGGTCCAGTTCCCGGACGTATCTTCCTTCTTCAGCACCGAGTCGTAACCGTCCTCGACATCGGTGTTGTCCATCGACTCTACGCCGGCGATGAGACCGTATGAGCAGCACGCATTCGGTGTTGACGAAAACTCGGTGCTGCCTTCCCATACGTGCCACGTATCGCTCCCGGCCCACTTCACGCTCACGTTGTAGTTACCGCCGAGGGAGATGTTGGCTCCGTCGTGGCAGTGGTATGAGCCGTCTGGTCTATGGTCGAACCAGAAGAAGCGGTCTGACGTCGCTGTGCATCCATAGGCGGCCACTCCGGAAATCATCCCGACCTCCACCCAGTACTCCTGCGACACATCGCCTTCGTTGAAGTCCGTGCCGTCGGTACCGACCCAAAGCTCATTGGTAACGAAGCCTGAGCTAGGATGCGCCGCCGTGAGAGCGTCGCTTTCGACTGTCGCACTCCCGCCCCACATTGGTGACGACACGGAGTAGAACGCAGTCGAGTAACAGTGTCCGTTGCTTTCGTTGGTGGTGCACGGTTGAGACGCACTCGCGGACGGGACTCCCAGGAACAACGCACCGACAACGAGGACGGTGAGGGAGGCAACGACCTCCAACATATGCCGCGCGCCTACCCGCGCTCGGCGCTGACTGATCGGGGCTTCGGCATACATCATGCGAGTGAACCTATCACCCTTCATAAACTAAAGTCAACTATGAATCAACTCTTGTCCATCGCACCGCATCCCGTGGCACGGACCACGTACGAGCTAGATGACAGAAGGGAGCGCGGATGAGCCTGCCAGCGGTCGACCGAATCAAGCCACATCTCTCAGCAACCACCTATCCGGCTGGAGCAGAAGAACCGGACCCGCGGCCAGGCGATTTCCTTCTCACCCACGCGTACGCCTGGACGAGCCGTCTGATCCGCTTCGGCGAGGGCCTGCGCTACCGCAACACGAACCGCCAGTTCGCCTACTGGTCTCACGCCGTCGCCATCGTCTCGACAGACGGCGCCATCATCGAGGCACTCGGGAGCGGCGTTACCGCTGGCCACCTCTCAAAGTACGCCGGAACGGACTACGTCTACGTGCGCATCCAGTCAACCGACGAGGACCGCGCCGAGATGACCGCATTCGCCGAAGCACAGGTCGGCGAGCAGTACGGCTTCCTCACGATCGCCTCGATCGCGATCTCGCTCCTAACCACCGGCCGGCTGCGCTTCCAGCTAGCCGGCACGGAGATCTGCTCCGGCCTAGTTGCACGCATGCTCGAGCGCGGCGTCTATACCTGGGACGTTCCGGCCTCAGTCATGCCGGCCGACCTAGCCCGCTTCTTCGACGTCAACCGACCAAACTAAACAGTGCGCGGGACAGCAGAAGCGCTCGAGCGGATGCGAAACCAGGGTCAAGCTCGGCGGCGCAGACTCGAGATGGGCGAACACCACGGGGGCTGCGCTGAGCCGGCACCTCACACGCAAGTTCGCACCGCGCTCAAACGGCGTGAAATGGCCCGGTCACCGAAAGGCGCCCGAAACTGATGCCCGCACACGAAGAGAGCGAACGGTATTTCCACGCGTTGGTCAAAGAGTACGAAAACGCTCGCTCGGATGAGCGCAACTGGTTCGTGCTGGCGGGCGTCTTCATCACGCTTATCGTCACGGCTCTCGGCGCCATCGCCTTTGGGACTCAGTCCGACACCTTCCAGTGTCTCCAGAACCACAACTGCGGAAGGGACGTCGAGTCGGTCCTAGTCCTCGCGCCCCTTGCACCGCTCGCGGCGCTAGGGATGATCGCGTTGCTCGCAATGCAGTCAGCGATCCGCCACCGTTATATGCGGTTGCTGGAAGCCGAACTGAGACAACTCAGCGGACAACGCGTAGGTGATCTGCCCGGGTCGGCGACTCGGCCGTACCCCGCCTTGACCGAGAGCGCGTTCCTCCTGCGTTGGACCGATCTCACTAGTGGGGTCAACGAGATCCGTCGCGGCCAGACGCTCTACCGGCTGGTCCTGCACAGCCTCTTCATCGGAATCACCCTCATTTACGGTGCCTTGCTCTATTACATCGGCACCCGCATAGGCCCTGGGGCTTGCTCGGCTCTCATTGCGGTCTACTCATTGGCAGGCGCCATGCTTATCGGCGCGCTCCTCAAGAGTTGGTTCGGCGCAGATGCCCTCTGGGAGGAGGTGACCGCGGGAGCTGTGTTGCACCCGACGGATCAGGGCCTGGGCGACGCCGTGCAACTGGATCCGATGCCGGACCGACGTGAGCAGCCGCGTCGTTCGAGCCTAATGGGTTATCTGTTCTTCCCACGGACGAGCATGCTTTTCTGGCGAACGCTCATCACTTTTGGGACAGCTCTCGCGCTCGCGTATCTCGCCGCAGCGTCATCTCCGTCGCACCGTCTGCGCTGGGTGCTCGGGGTCGCCGCGCTCATCAGCATCTGCTTCGAGTGGGGCCCCTACACAGCGCGAAACCAATGGACTGACCTACGCCGACGCGAGCGACTTCCCAAGGCTCCGACGACTGCCAGCCACCGCGCAAACATCTATACGTCCGCCGTAGTGCTTGCCCTCCGCATAGCAATCCCGTACGCATGGGTGTTGCTTCTCGCGCCGAGCCTCAGCGGATGGGCGCCTTGGATTGGCGTCGTACTTCTGGTCTCGGTGCTCGTCGACGCGGCTTGCGAATATCGCGAGCGCAAGCTCGGCCGCAGAACGCCGGTCACCCTGGTTGGCGAAGCCGTGGCCCGCGCGATCGCTTTTGTCGCACGGGCACTCGCGGTCTGGCAAATCGCTGGCTTTCTTGCGCACGCACCGATTGCACCCACAGCGGCCTGGGTCATGGGCATCGGCTTCGCCGTGTTGAGCCTTCCATGGGTGCTCCACACACAGCTCCGCGATCGGGTGAGCCGCGATGGCGCGCCCAGCGGACGTGCCACTCGCGCGTACGCAAAACTCGTGGGTTCAGCACTGGTTGGGCGCGTCAACACCAGTCGATCCTGGCTGCGACGAGCGCCGCGGCGCGGGGGAAAGCTACTCGGAGAAGTCTTATTCGGCCGCTCGTTCGACGCGTGGATCGAACGGAAACAACCCAAGAGTGACGGACGTCTTCGCTAGTTCCCATGTCCGCAGCGTGCGACCCCTACGATTGGCTGTAGGCAGGCTGAGATTGGCTTGCGAAAAGCGATGAGTCGCGCGCTTCCTTGCTTGAGTGAGTTCCCTCCATGTCGCGCCCAAAGACGAGCCAAGTCGTAACGCCAGCGGACGAAGCACTCACGGTCTTCGCCGACGGTTCGTCGCTCCCTGGCCCACGCCGCGGAGGCATCGGTATCCGCTTCGTCTCCTGCGATCGTCTCGGCGCGGAGACGACCTGGGATCTTGAGGAGACCGGTTACCCGGGCGCGACGAACAATCAAATGGAGCTTGTTGCGGTGACCACCGCGCTGCGCGAAATCCAAAGCCGCCGGTTTCCAGCCGACCTCCTCGATGCTGCGCGACGCATCGACATCTACACAGACTCCCGCTACGTCGTCGACAACATCAACGCAGCCGCCCACACGTGGCGGAACACAGGTTGGACGACACGCGACGGCTACCCCGTCGAGAACGCCGATCTCTGGAAGGACCTCGTACGGGAACTCGCCAAGGTCAGGAGACTCAAGCGCACCGAGATCCTCTGGGGCAAAGGCCACACCCGCGACAACCCCCACAACGCCGCCGCCGACACACTCGCCAAAGCTTCAGCGAGCCGAGCGACTCGAAAGCCTCTGACTCACGCAGCCGTTCGACGTAAGAAGACCGACAAGAGCGTCGAACGAGGCAGCGTCGAACTGCGCGGGCAGCGATTGACGATCCGCGTCATCACCGCCGAGTACCTCGCAGCCCACGGCCTTCACAAACTGAGATACGAAGTGGTCTCGCGGCGGAGCCCATTCCGGGGGAACGTCGACATCGCGTACTCCGATGATCCGCGCCTCCGGGCCGGACACACTTACTTCGTCACGATGAGCGCGGACGCCAACCCGCCGCGCATCGCCAAATGCCATCGGGAAATCGCAGCGACGCCGAAGCCTGGGATCGACGACACGCGCTAACGCGGTGCGGAATCGCAACCTCGCACGCGTCTTCGCACCGCCATCAAGGCCGCATGGGCCGCCGGATCAACCGGCGACCCCACGATTGGACGGATGGCGGTCATACAAGCGTTCGACGCCACACCGCGTGACGCGTGTTTTGAGTGAGGCCCGCTAGGTGGTCCTAACTGGGCATCTTTCAAACCCGCCAGAACCGCTGGCCCGCTTCCTTCTGATTGTCTCGCAACCATGCGACGTGCCCAAGCGCGAGCTGCGAATCACGGAGTGACGTCTCGTGGAAAGCGTTACAGTTGCCGCGAGCCAGTTGGATCCGGTAGCCGATCGCTCCTCACGAAACGACGTGCGAGCTTCGCCTTGTCGGTGTGCGTGCTCACAAGACCGTTTCCGTTGGGTCACGGCGGCCTTAGCCCGTCGCTCTAGCTCAGACGTTTTGGTTGGAGTTGATCAAATGTCGCCCAAGACGCTTGTAATGCAATCTCGGCTCGGCGTCGGTAGCGTGTGATCCCGACCTTGGAGTACAGGCTTCGCCTACCTCCCACCTACTAGATTGGAGTCAGCGATCGGCGCCGGTCCCCTGGCCGCCGATGGACGGATCGATCCAGGTGCTGCCTACGCCCGTCAGGTACGAGATGGAGCGCCACACGTATGGCTTCCCGTCCTTGCCGCGTATCTCGAGGTAATAGCCTTCGTAACGAGGAGTCGATCCGAAGAGCTTCTCCGCCAACGACTCATAATTCGCGGCCGCGGCACGGATATCGGGTGCCGTTAGAACAACAGCCGGTGCTGCTCCCAGCGCCCGGAAGATCGTCACGTTGTCGACGGTAAGCCCAAGCGCAGAGGCGCGACGGTCGATGGAATCTCTGATTTCGGCGTCGGTGTCGTTGGATCCCGCGAACTGCTGTCCCCGTGCGATATAGCCCATAGCGCCACCGAGACCACCCGGAAACACCTTGCCGTCGGGAAACTGGCCGCTGAAGTAGATATAGCCGACATCGTTCTGTAGCGACCGATGCGAACCTGCCAACTGCACCACCGCCCCCGTCAGCAGCTCAGCCTGCCACAACGCCTCCATCATGTCAGCGCCCTTTGTGCCTGGAATCTTCACCCTCACGTACAGGGCCGGCACGGCGGCGTTCTCCACGGAAGGCACGCCATGCCCCGCGGACATGTCTATCCGGGCCGAGACAATGTCACTGCGCTTGAGCGAGTCAACGACCCGATGAAGCGCCGCGCTCGCAGCGATCGGTGGCGACGAACTCACAGTCGACACGAAGGCGATAGGCCCACCGGGCGACACAGCGTACCCGCCGGAAGAGGGAGCGCCTCCGCTGTCAACGGCCAGAGCGACTGCCACCCCGCCACCGATCAGACCAGCGATCATGACCGCGCCTAGTAGAATTTGTCGCGTTCGCGGAAGACTGCGGAAAACAGCGGAAGCTTTCGTCGGTGTCGCTCCAGTTCTCCTCGCGCGATTCTCCATTAACGATATACCGTAAAGTGGTACGCCTTCTTGCTCGGATTATAGAGAAAATTACCAACAGTCCACGTCGTACCTGTACTACCGTAAGTACCTGTGCAATTCGTGAGTTGTACGGTGGGGTGTTTGATGGTTTCCCACCCGACCCCAATTCTGTAACTCTGCCACCCGGTGATGTTCGCAGTTGCGCCCCAGGACGTGACAATGCACGGGCCTATCCAACTCCTTCTGGTCACCTCACCCCATTCAAAAATGTCAACGTATTTATCGAAAGAAATACGCGGGTTAGTCACCGTCTTCCCAGCGAGCGTAGCTTCCCAATCACTGACGGATTTCTTATTGAGCTTGGTAAGTTCTAACTGGTGATACTGGGCAGCATTGACGCTACCCGTCCGGTTCGCGCCTGTCCCTTCCGGGACACATATGGCAGCAGATCCGGTCGCATTTATGTACTCGACGTATCCGTAGAGCCCGGCTTGCATCGGTGATGAGCAGTTATCCACCTGAGCATTGTTTCCGCATTGAGCAAGTCCGACCTGAAATTGGCGGCCAGGGATCGCACCCGTATTCTGCTCTGCAACGACGGAGTCAAAAAGCAGACAGCTAAGGTCGTCTGGCGTCGCAGCGTTGACGAGGAAGGATGCGCGCGTTCCTTGTATTTCTGGCTCATTGACCGCGTAGTGCCGATAATATCCCCCTTGTAGCGTACGGGGGCCATAGGGGTTCTGATTGCTGAACCCATTCGCGCCCGTCGGGCCGAACGCGCCGCTCGGACCAGCCCCGCCGGTCGGGCCAGCCGCGCCGTTCGGGCCGTCGGCGCCGGTCGGGCCTGGATCCGCGCTGCTCGTCTCGTCTGATGTCACGTTAGAGCCGCCGGGGTTGGTTGCGGTGACTGTGACGCGTAGATACTGCCCTACGTCAGTGGAGGCGATGGTGTAGGAGGCTGTGGTTGCCCCCGAGCCGGTCGCGTTCGCCCACCCGCTCGTGCCGTTGGCCGAGACCTGCCACTGGTAGGCGCAGCTGGGAGCCGGAACCGATGGCGACCATCCTTGGTCTGAACAGGCAGTCGCGGTTAACGTATTACCGAGCTCGACAACGCCCGAGATCAAGACGCTGCCCCCGCTCGGAGCCGCCGGCAGAACCGGGCCCTTCGCCGAGGAGGTAGCACTCGCCGGCGGGGTACAGCCGGAGGAGCACGTGTTCGTAACGGTGGCTACGACCTTGATGTAGTAATTGACGTCATTGGCGACCGCGGTGTAGGTGTCCGTGGTCGATGACGTCGAGCTCGATGTCCAATCGACGTGCGTGCAAGTGCCTGAGCCCGGGGTGTCGGTCGCGTTCGTGCAGCGGTACCACTTGTACACGTACTGGCCGGCCGGCGTCCCTAACCCGAAGCCCGACGCTGTGGCTGTCAACGTTTGACCAGACTGGGCGGTGCCGGTGATCGCAACCGTACCAGGCGTCGGAGCGACGCTGTGCTGGAACGTCCCCGTCGCGGTCGCCTCCGTGCAATTCCCATAGGTGTCGCACCTCGTCACCTGCACAGTGATTTGCGAACTCCCGTCCCCAGAGCCCGTCGTGTACGAGTTCGACGTCTCCCCCGAGATCGCGTTCGTACCGCGATACCACTGATACGTAGGCGCCACCATCGGCGAACAGTTCGCCTGCCACGTCCCCGTGGTGGTACTCAACCCTGTCCCGTAACTGCCATACCCGGTCGGCGTCATCGCCGGCAACACCGTATTCGTCGGCGCCTGCGGAGTACACGGCGGCGGCGGACCAGCCAAAACCCCTGACACACCAACAACTCCCACGACCACCGCAACAACCACAACCGCCCCGAACCCCGCAAGCCAACGCTGCCTACGCCGCTCCCAAACACTCCTAAACGCGCGCCCGGCCCGCTTGGCCATCAGTTGCTCCTCACCGATCAGTCGACCGCGCCTCAGGGGAAAGAAGTTTGTATGACGCTTCTACACCCCTTGCTGGCCTACGTCAAGAACTCGCATCAGCCGACACCACTTCGGCACCCCCGAAACTGCCGTAGTGCGAAAGTGCGATCTGAGCCGACCGGCATCCGACCCGTCGACGCACAACCCGTCGATCGAACGACTCTTCAATAGCGGTCGAGTCACGTTCGCTGACCCGGAGCGCATCTTGGGTGACCTCATCGAGCGAACCGCAGACGGCTACGTCTTTTGCGCGTCTAACGGCACGGATGGAAACGCTATGAGATCAACGGGCTATGACATATGCATTGAGATCTGCGACGTCGGAGCCTTCGCATCCATCGTCACCGACTTCTTCCGGTCAGCTGGGCTCGACGTGAATGATCCGATGATGGACTGCGTCGAGTATCACTCACGCCCGGCAACGCACGACAGACAGACGACAACCCATCCCGTATTCATCAAACCCAATGACTACCTCGCCCAAGACGAGTTCCGGGTGTTCTGGCCGACACGCGATAGCCCGACTCACGTCGAAGTACGGGACCCGCGTCTTCCGGCGTTGGTCCGCGTGGTCTCAGTTTGAACGGCGCCACTCCATAGAGACAAGCGCCGGCCGGCGACTCTGGACTAAGGCACGTTTGTGTCTTCTACAACGGGAATGGGCCCAACTGGATTCGAACCACCGTGCGGTGCGAGATCAGTGCGAGATCCAGCCGAGCATAAGCGACCACAGACGGCCGGCACCCCGGAGCAGAATCCGCTTAACCGAGCGGCCTGAGGCCACTCACGGCCACACCCGCCACCATCGGAGAGCGATTCACACACTGGTTATGCGAGGGGTCGCACACATGTTCTGCTCGGGTCGAGGCCGGGAGAAATCGCGTGCGCGGAACTCTGAGTCTACCCCCTCCTCGGTGCGAAGTTGGTGCGAGATCGGTGCGAGATTCAGCCGACTTCAGACGGCCACAGGCGACTACGCACTCCGGACGATTTGGGCTTAGCCAGGCGACCTTCGACCACTCACCGCGACGAGCGACACCATCGGAGAGCGATTCACACGCGAGGGGTCGCTGGTTCGATCCCAGCCGCGCCCACTAGAAAAGCCCTGTTCAGCGGCATGTTCAGATTGGTCCGAGCTTGCAGAGTGTGCTCCTTGGTAGCGCGTGCGAGATTGGTGCGAGGTTGCGGAAGTCAGGGTTTCCACGAGCCGTTCATCGAGGAGGGTCAGCCAGGCCGGCGTCGCCGCCGCGCGCGGAGAGTTCATTCCGAGGGCACGCATCAACCGGCCAGTCACCAGACGAGTCACACGCGGCACGGCGACAGACAACCAGGCCGACAATGGCCCCAGACAGACCACGGCCCCGAGTCTCATAGTCCCTCGATCGAGGGGCGTCTAGCTAGATCGAGTGTTTCAGCATCCGTTTTACGCGGCGGTTACGGGAGCCGTCGTCCCTTTTTACACGCGCTGCCGACACTCATCGCACACCCAGGACAGGGCTAATCGAAAGGAAACAGAACTGATGAAGAAGGCACTCATTTTCATTGTGGCGGCGCTCATGATCCCGAGTGTCGCGTTCGCGGCGAAGTCGGCGCCGAACGACAAGGGCGGCAAGGGCGCCCCGAAAGTGATGTACGTCCTCAAGGGGACGCTCTCGAACTACTCGGCGTACGACTCCGTGACGCCGGCTAACGGCTCGATCACGATTGTCGTGAGCCATGCCAACTACCACGGCAAGTCGCTCAAGGGGCAGACTCTCACCTTCCCGGTCGACGCGAACACCAAGATCTCACTCGAGAACGGCGTGACCGCGATCACCAACGGTGACATGGGAATCGTCAAGGTCAGAGCGGCCAAGAACATCACCGCTGCCGATCTGGCCGCGACTCTCCAGGCCATCCCGGCCCGCCAGGCAGTCGACCAAGGACCTTCCAGCTAGCACCACCGCCTTCGGGTAACACAGGCCACATACCCGCGCCGGTAATGCAACGAAGCGGTCGTGCCCCCGGGCGCGGCCGCTTCGCTTTGTGTGCGCTCGCAGAGACCAAGCCGGCCCTAGAACGCCTCAGGAGACCACCGTCAGCTCAAGCCACGAGCAAGGCGACCTGCGAGGACGCTACGCGTCCACAGCGGCTACAGCAGAGGACAGCTCTCCGCCCTCGTTCTCGTGGCCCAGCAGCCACGCACCGCCCGACGACCTGTAGCCCGCGAGTGTGGCGGCCCGATCTCCTGCACGCACGCCGCGGAGCAGCAGCGCAAGAGTCCACGCGAGCGCGATCCGGCTCTTGAAACCTTAACGCCCGTTTTACGCCGCCAAGACGAAAACCTTGCCCCAGGTGGGAAGACTCGCCCCGTAGCCAGTCTTCAGCACTCAAACACCGGGAGGAAAGAAATGAAACAGTTCGTGTTTGCTCTCGTCGTCGCTGCCGCGCTCGCGCCGGTTGCGGCATTCGCGGGAACATCGCCGAGCACAACTCGTGCTCAGCAGGACTGTACGAAGCTGCGGGCGGCGATGAGCTCGCCCGCATTCAGCCAGGCATATCCGAATTTCGGGGCCTGCGTGTCCGCCTATACGCCGGTTGAGAATCAGGTGCAGTCGAGCGCGCAAAGCACCTGCACGGCGCAGCAGTCCGATCCGACGTTCGCGACAACTCACAACGACAAGACGTTCGCCGAGTACTACGGCACCAACCAGGGCGGCCAGAACGCCTACGGCAGGTGCGTCTCGATCGTCGCGAGCGCAAACTCGAGTGCGGAGCAAGCCGGCCGCACCAACATCAACCCGGAGCAAACGTGTGCCTCGATCCGCACTCAGCTCGGTACAGCCCTCTTCAACAAGACGTACGGCACGAGCACCGCTGATCAGAACGCGTACGGCAAGTGCATCTCGGCAACGGCCAAGTCCCAGCTGCACAACGAGGTGTCGGCGTCGAGCTCGTGCAAGTCGCAACAGTCGGACGCGACCTTTGCCGCCAATCACGGCGGCAAGACATTCGCGGAGTACTACGGCACGAACGCCGACGGGTCGAACGCCTTCGGCAAGTGCGTGTCGAGCACAGCGAATGCGGCCTCAAAGGCACAAGCGAAAGCAGTCGTCAACGCTGCCCGCTCCTGCCAGGCCGAACAGAAGGCCAATCCTGCCGCCTTCCAGACGAAGTACGGGACGTTCGGAAAGTGCGTCGCCACCAAGGAGAAGGGGTAGTAGGAACCACCGAAACGCAGCACTCCGCGGAGAGCCGGCCTACGCCGGCTCTCCGCGTGGCGGAACGGTGACGCCGAGGAACAACTCCCGATCTCTGAACGCCGCCGGGCCAGGAAAGGGACGATCATGTCGGCCACGGCCGCGACCTGCGGGCGCCTGGGACGCTTCTAGAACCAGCGCCGCCGACGCTTCGGTCGAAAGGAGGGGCGCAGATCGATCATCGTTGGCTCGCGTCTTTCAACCGCGCGGTAGAGGCGTCCGCCCTTGCGTCTCCGGTAGCCGAACGGCGCAACGGCTAGCCCACTAAGGAACAGAGCCTCCAGAACTTCCACAGACGATTCATCGTAAGGCTTTGTCCCCCGCGCGAAAGCGCTCGCCTCACGCGCGAGGGGTCGGGTTCGATCCCAGCCGCGCCCATCCCCCACGCTCGCCCGGCCGGCTCCGGGTCAGACAACACCGGCGACGCGCCAACGCCCCGGGCCCGGTACAGGAGGTGCAACTCCTATGCAGCAAGCATCCTCACAGGTCGCGTGGACCGCAGGGTCTACGACTCGGCCCTTCGCCATCGTCACTGAGCGGACGACAACAGCGAGCGCTCCCGGGCTCGGCGAGTAGGCCGACGACTGGCTCGAACGAAAGCGACGGCTCCGTCCACGACGCGACTCCTGTACTCGACGTATTGGCGTCTCCATATCCGGCCGCGGCTCGGCCAGTTGAAGGTTCGCGAGGACGACGTCGCCGGACTGATTCGCGACCTCGAGACGAAGGGGCTGTCGTCGGCGACGATCGCGGGGATTCTCGTCGCCCTCGGCGGCGTCCTGAACGCGGCCGTCCGGGACGGGTTCCTTCCGTCGAACCCGATCCGGAAGCTGGCACCGGACGAGAGGCCCGAGGTGAAATCGAAGGGAAAGCGGCCGCTCGACTCGGCCGAGATCGAGGCGCTCCTCGCGGCCGCCTCCCCCACCTACTCGACCCTGCTCGCGACGGCGATCTTCACCGGACTGCGCTGCGGCGAAATCCTCGGCCTAAAGTGGTCCGACCTCGACGTCGCCGACGGGTTCGTCCGGGTCGAGCGGCAGTACGGCCGAGACCGCTCGTACGCGGAGTTGAAGACGAACGCGGGCCTGAGGAGCGTCGTCCTCGCGCCGTCGCTGTCGAAGCTGCTCGCCGAGCATCGGCGCGCGTCGCGATTTTCGGGGGCGGACGATCCGGTCTTCGCATCGAGGGCGGGAACGCCGCTCTCGCATCGGAACGTGACTCGGCGCGGCATGGAGGCGGCAGTGAAACGGGCCGGTCTCGACGAGGTTCCGGGGAAGCGGACGCCGTCGATGCACGACTGTCGGGATACGTTCGCGTCGATCCTCATCGCCCGCGGCGAGGACGTCGTGTACGTCTCGCGGCAACTCGGCCACGCCCGGCCGTCGATGACGCTCGACGTGTACGCCGACCTGTTCGACCGGCACGCGCATGCCGAGCGCGCACGGGCGTCGATGGAGTCACTTGCCGGCGGTCTCCTCGCCGCTTCGTTGGAACGGAGCGCGCGCACCCGGTCCCCATACTCCGTAAGGAGGGGGTCGACAGTTCGAGTCTGTCAGAGGGCTCTCTCCTAGCGGCCGTACCAGCTAGCCGGCATCACGGCTAGCCGGTGCGCCGTGCTGAGCAAGGGGGCAAACTAGCCCTCCTTACCATGGAGGTGCTCTAGCCGATTTGACCATGGAGGTGCTCTAGCGGAGCGCCGATTTCACGCCTATGCCGTAGAGCGCGGAACGAGCTTTAGCAGCCCTCCCTCCGGCGGTTGCGGCGGCAGCGTCACGCTTCCGAGCGACTCCATTAGTTCTGCGATAACACTCTCGGCATCGATGCCTCGCCTCGTCAGGATCTCACGCAACTTGTCGCCGATCCGGCGCACGCCCGCGTCGTAGTCCAACTCCGGCGCGTCCTGTGGGATCAGGCCGTACGCCTGCCGGATCTCGAAAATCTTGTCCGCAATCCTCAGCTCCTCTCGAAAGAACCCGACTCGCGCGCTGCTCTGGTCACCGCGCTCCGTCTCGAGAGCCGCGATGCGCTGCATCCCCTCCAGGAACTCGATGTGATCTTGGATCTGACGCGACGCAGTCTCATTCGGTGCCAATGCGGGTAGATCGTTGCGCCGCTTCCAGGCTGTCCAGACCGTTCTCTCGCAGACGCCATGTTTCTTTGCAATGACGTCGACGGGCAGGTGCCGCAGCCTGTCCTGAACAATCTGGCTGTTGCGACGCGCGATCTCTTCTGCGGTGAGCTTCGAACGTCCGCTCATCGTCGGCGTTCCTTTGGCGGGTACTGCAGTTGAGCTGCAGTGGGGTTGGGGGGCGTCATGGCCAGTCGTCCATCCAGGCCGGTCGGAACGGGCCAATCACTTGTTCCCAGGACACGAGTTCGTACTGTGGATACAGCTCCGCGAGTCGCTGTTGGAGCATTCCGGCGGCGACAACGTCGAAGGTCTCCGCCATGAAGTAGTCGTCCGGGGCGTGCGAGACCCATGCAGCGGACGGTCGCCCGAATTGGTTCGGCCGGACTTCGCGTCGGGGTGCGAGCATTTGCTCGATATAGCCCTTGGGAAGGTCTTCGGGAAGCAAATTGGCGAGGGATCGGAGGAGATCGACGGTTGTGTCCATTGCCCACGTGCGATTGACGGTCACGCGGCCCTCGGCTCGCCTCACGACCATGGGCTGCTCCTGGTGCGGGGAGAGGGTGCAGAGGAAAACCCGCCCTGGGAAAAGAGACGCGAACTTCATCGCCGACCGTGTCTCCGGCTGGCTGTCAATCACGCAAACATCGACCGCATATCTCTCCATCAGATCGGGGAGGGCTTCAAACTCCGAGACCTCGCCTATGTACAGCGCGAGGCGGGGGTCGGAACCAGGCGCGGCGCCGGCGAAGCTAATCCGAACGTTCAGGTTGCGCGACGACGCAACATCGACGCCCATGGTGAAGTAGCCCCCTTTCGGATAGACGCGCGATGTGCTCGCCAGCGACTGGGGGCGTCCGATGACGCGCTCAGTGGCGGCGATCGCGGCATGGAGAACGCCGCGGTCTAGGCCGCCTTCCGCATCGACAAACGGAAGCCCGAGGTCGTTGTTCCAGAAGCTCTGTCTCTCGAGCGCTGTCCGCTTCTTGCTGTTTCCGATGAGTTGCCGACGATTGCGTTCGTCGGCGAGGAGCAGGCGGTGAACGTGAAAGCCGGGTTCTGAGCGTCCTGGGTACTCGGCGACCCACTCTCCGATGAGCACGTCGATGGCCTTCTCGCATCGCCCGCAAACGACACGCGGATCAGAAACGACCCCGTCGGGTTCGTCCCAAGCAACAAAGGCCGTATCCCGCGCGTCGGACCGATAGAACGTGATCGCTTGCCGCTGACCGCAGTGCTGGCACGTCACGAACCACTGGGACGCCTTCGAGCCTCCGTAGCGCTTCGCGATCCCGAATTCGGCATCGGAAGGCACTCCGAGGCGCCGTTTGATACCTAAGCTCGAAGCGCCAACCCTACGTTCTGCCTCGGGGACGTTCTGCTGGGCGAGCATGTCGTACTCGTCCATGACGACGAAGTCCGCATCGACGGAGATCAGGTCGCGCTTCGACTCGGAGCCCCGGAAGTGCACAAAGCCGCTGCGGTCGAGTGTCCCGATCCGGCGCAAGCCTTTGGACCAAGGCCAGCGTGGATCGAGTTGCGTTCGAGAACGGAGGTACTCGGACTGGTCGACAAGTGGATCGATCCGCGAGGACGAGAACTCGTGCATCTGCTTAAGCGCCGGGAACACATAGAGCCCAGTCGCCCCGCAAACGTCAGCTAGGTACAATGCCAACCGAACACAGAGCTCTGAGGCGCCTACCTGCGTCGACTTCATGATGCAGGCCTCTTCTATGCCAAGGTCACTAAAGATCTTGTAGACCTCGGGCTGCCACGGATAGCGCACGAAGTCAAGCGCCGCCCCACGCGCCGTCGGAACCGCTTCGCACCACTCGAGGAAACCTTGCCTCGGCTCGGCAATGCGCCCGGTGGCATGTCGGGCGTCTCGAAACGCCCGACGCAGCTGTTCGACCGTCCCGTCGCCGACCCGATTCGTCTCTGGTAGCTGTCTCACGGGACCGACGCTACCGCCGACTTTGGATTATGTCCAGCTAGATCTGGACTTTTTGTGTGTGTCGTATTAAGCAAAGAGTCTTTGCTTAGTTGCGAATAAGCAAAGAGTAATGGCTTCGGTACACTGGACTGACAACAAAAATGGCCCGGCGGCGCGCTAACGCCCCGGGCCCGGCACAGGAGAGTGAACTCCTATGCAGGCGGCATCATCCCAGTACTTCCTGACGACAGGCGTCTCGACTCAGGTCGGCCTGACGGCGCGCGACGACCGAACTCGGACCGCCTCTCACTCCGGTAGGTGGTCGCTTAACGGAGGGGCGTTCGGGTTGAGCAATCGCAGAGCCTGTTCGACTGTTTGCACGAACGTGCTCCAGTACCGCTGACCTTCGCCCCCCGGGACAGACGCCGTGGCGATCCCTGCCAGGTTGAGGTCGGCTTCGATCGTGGCCGCGAATTGACGAGCTTCGCTTGCGAGGAGGTAGGGGCTCAACTCGTCGAGTTCCGGATTGGCGAGCCAACGATTCAACAGCCGGAGAGCTTGGAGAAGATGAAGCCAGTCCCGATGTTGGGGCCACGCTCCGGGTGTGAAGGAGAGAACCTCGTTCCAGGGGAGCGTGTGCAGCGCGTATCGGTACTCGTTCCCGACGTCATAGACGAGCACGATTCCGGCATCCGCGAGCGCGTTGAGTGTCTCGCTCACGTTCCGCTTCGCGTATCCGGCGGCTTCAGCGATCCGTTGGACTGAGCCGTCGTTCGAGGGGCTGGTGAAAAGGAACCGCATGACCTCGGCTCGGCTGCCGACGCCGAACATCAACCGCATGCGGAGTGCGAAGGCGATGGGCGCGCGGGGATCGAACGGGCGAGTCTTGCGGCTCGGCTCGGTGTCAGGCTTCAGGAAGCCGACCGCCGCGAATGCCGGGTCGGGGTTCGTCACCTCCCCTCGCGAGTCACGGAAGAGAAGCCGCGCCGCGGGAGGCTCGCGGTCGCGTGCGAACGCGCTCTGCGGTCGTACCTTTGGCGGCCAACGAGCTACCCAGCCCAGCGCGGCGTCTGCGAGGTCACGGTCGTCCGGTTCGATGCACAGGGTGCGGAGGCGATGCACGCTGATGAGCGCCTGATTGACACGCAACCAATCGAGAACTTCGTCGACGAGGCGCGGATCGTCTCGCCCCAGTTCCAGCGAGAACAGCAGGAGCGCCTCGGGGTCGGCCGCGGCCGTCTGACGTCGTTCCGGGGTTGGCGCGAACACGCCGAGTTCGGCCCACTGGTCCCAAGCGAACGCGTTGAGTTCGCGCCGGACGGTGTTTCTAAAGCTCGAGAGTTCCATCTTCGACTCCGAGATAGGAGAGGGCAGAGATGAGCTCCTGCCGGAACCCGTCGGAAGGGTCTTGCGTCCGAGTCCACCGCGCGGCAGCCAAGAGCTCGTCGGGTGTAGGCGCCAGCGCGACCAGGTCGGCCTCGTGCTTTCCGGCCCCTTGGTCGACCATCGCGTACAACTTGAAGTGGATCTGGTCGGTCCGACTCGCAAAGTGGACCACGAGCGCCGGCCCGTACTCGCGCGACTCGAGACGCTCGACGAAACCTTGAGGAAGACCGAAGTCGAGCAGAGAGGCGGGCGCCGCGTTCAACCAATCGGCCGGCAAGTCAAAGTCGACCCTGACCCGATCCGCGGCCTCAAGCAGGGATTCCGGGAGCGGCCTGGGATCGACGACGTCGCCGGAGACGAGGAGCGCCACGACGTCCACATCACGGGTCGCCCGACGTACCAAGCCGAGCGCGAGCAGCGCTGAGCCACCGACCACGACCAGTTCAACGCGAGTCTCGCGCTGGGCAAGCTGCTCGCCGAGTGCGGCTAGGAGTTCGTGCGTGTTTCGATCATTCAACTCCATGCGGAGATGTTAGCCATCTCGAACAAGGACGGCTAACATCCTCTGACAACATCACCCCTAACAGTGGGCCGAGAGTTCCTTGACCGCCGCTCACTCCCGAGCGGGGTCGCAGTTGTCCGGGCGAGCCTCACTGGTGGTGACTGCAGTTCGAGTCCGCCCAAGGTGCGCTATCCCGCCTGCTGCTGGAGCGCCCGGAAACCGTCATGGACGCCACACCGGTAACGGTGTCGGCGCGACCGTAGTCCCGAGAGAACACAGCGGCGGATCGACAGCGAGGGGCTGCCGCCCCGCTACCGTGCCGAGCCATGTCCGCGCGCCGATTCGACCAGGACCCTGACGCCTCGGCGGCCGACGCGGAGCGGCTGACGTTGGCTCGCACGATCCTCGAAGAGATCGTGGCCGACCGCGCCTTGCTCGGCGCACTCACGGTCGAGGAGCGGACTCGGCTGTTGCGCGCCGCAGGCGATGTCTACCAACCGGATCTCGTCCAGCGCCGCCTCTGGGGCAAGGCCATCCGCCGGAGCGAGAAGGCGGCCAGGGCCGAGCAGATCGAGACGGTGCTTGCCGACACGGGCATCCGGAAGTTGCGCGAGAAGCCGGTCTACATGACACCCAACGTCTTTCCGCCGGACGGCTTCGAGCAGGCCTTGAACGGCGACGCCGAGTTCTGCGAGGTCGTCGAGCCCCAGCATTGCTACGTGTGCAAGCAGCTCTACGTCACCGTGCACCCGTTCTACGATCAGCTCTGTCCGACCTGCGGGGACTTCAACTTCCGCAAGCGGTCGGAGACCGCTGACCTGACGGGGCGCGTCGCGCTCCTCACCGGCGGTCGCGTCAAGATCGGCTACCAGGCGGGGATCAAGCTTCTGCGCGCCGGTGCTCAGCTGATCGTGACGACCCGCTTCCCGCGCGATTCCGCGGCACGGTACGCGGCCGAGCCCGACTTCGAGGAGTGGAGCGACCGGCTGGAGATTTTCGGCCTCGATCTGCGCCACACCCCGAGCGTCGAGGCGTTCTGCCGGCACCTCAGCACGCACCGCGACCGGCTCGACTTCATCGTCAACAACGCGTGTCAGACCGTGCGCCGCCCTCCCGACTTCTACCGGCACATGCTTGAGCGCGAGAACGTCTCGGGCGAGCTGATGCCCGCGCGCGAGCTAAGGCTCCTCGGCGAGTACGACGGCCTGCGCCGTTCCGAGATCCTGCCCGCCGGCGACGTGCCGGCGATCCGCTCTGCCGAGCTCTCGCAAGTCCCTCTCCTCCGGGCGACTTCGCAGGCCAGAGCGACCTCTTCCCGGAGGGACGGCTCGACCAGGACCTGCAGCAAGTCGACCTTCGCGACAACAATTCGTGGCGCCTGCTCCTCGCCGACGTGTCGACGGTCGAGCTGCTCGAGACACAGCTCGTCAACGCTGTCGCGCCGTTCGTGCTGAACGCGCGCTTGAAGCCGCTCATGCTGCGCACGGCGGAGCGCGACAAGCACATCGTCAACGTGTCGGCGGTCGAGGGCCAGTTCTATCGTCGGTTCAAGACGACGAGGCATCCGCACACGAACATGGCCAAAGCCGCTCTGAACATGATGACCCGCACCTCCGCGGCCGACTACGCCGCAGCGGGGATCCACATGAACAGCGTCGACACCGGCTGGGTGACCGACGAGGATCCCGCGCACCTGGCCGAACGCAAGGTCGCCGAGCACGGGTTCCGGCCCCCGCTCGACATCGTGGACGGAGCGGCGCGCATCCTCGCTCCGATCTTCGACGGCATGAACAGCGGGACGCACGTGTGGGGGAAGTTTCTGAAGGACTACGAGCCGACCGACTGGTAGCTCCCGCCGGGAACGAAAACCGACCCCGCCTTCGACCCCCTAACGGGATAGCCAAGAGCCCGCGTCCGCGACCACCCATCGATGAGGTCAAGGGTCCTCGGCCGCCTATCACTCCGGTGCCATGTCCGTGCCTGAGCCCGTGAGACTCCGCACGGCTCGGCGACGACCAAGACCAGACCGTCGACCTGATCCCGACCCTGACGCGCAAGGATGCGCCCGACGACGAGTTCGTCCCGGGTACTCCACCCCGAATTCCTCGGAGGCTCGGTATTTCCGACCGCTTGCGCATAAACTAGGATCGCCGTGTGTCGTCGGCGCCGAGACCTAGCTCGGGGAACACGTCGACTGACGTCGCAGAGCAAGCTCGGGAATGGATGGTCTGGGTCGAAGCGGTTCGTCTCACTCACTACTCGCGCGCAGACACCTTCCGCAAGCGCAATAACGAGATAGGTCTTGCTGCCATCCTTTTCTCCACGGTGATCTCGGCGGGACTTCTCACGTCGATTCATAGCGGTGCGGGTTTCTGGTGGAAGGTCGCAGCGGCGATCGTCGCTCTGCTCGCGGCACTGGCCACGGGTGTGCGCTCGTACTTGAAGCTGGATGATCTGAGCGAGCAACACCGCAAGGCAGGCGCGAAGTTCGGTGAGGTCTACAGGGAGCTTGAGCTTTTCGTGCTCGGACAACCTGCGAACGACGCCTCCTCTCGCGCCGAGCTCAAAGGGATCGCCGGCGAGGTCGGCACGCTCGAGGAAGCGGGTCCGGGTTATCCCGCGAGTGTCTTCCAGAAGAGATACACCCAGGTCAAGCAGCGCAGTACCCAAGCGCCCTAGAACCATCGTCCCGAACTCCCGGGGAGGGCTCGACCGGAGCCCTCACACGGTTGGTCGATCACGCTGTTTCGGGGTTCACTTGGGGCAGGTGTTCGTGCCAGTGGCGGTGTTGCCCGACCCCGTCTGGCCTTTGTTGCTGACGCAGCGGGCCGTGGCGGCGTAGTTCTTGCTGACCTCGACGGGTGGGCCGCTGTACTCGACGAGAAGGTTGCCGGAGACGATGTTGCTGACGATCGAGTCGGTTGCGCCCGTGTCGTACTCGACCGTGAGGTTCCCTTTGGCGGTATTGCCCCAGACCCAGACGTTCTTGGCGTCGTTCTTGATGAGGATGTTGCCGGGCCGTTTACGACGCGTGGGTTCTTCGTATCTCTTTCAAGTGGTACGTGGTTACGGTGAGGGGGTCCGGTCGATGTCGTAGCTGGGGGTCGCCGGATGCGGGGTGGGTCGGCGCTCCCTGCCCTGCGTGGGGGCACGGGTCTTGATTGCTGGGTGATGCCCGTGGTCTAGGCGGATCGGCGGTTGCCGTTGCCGTTGGGACGACTGGTGCGGCGGACGTCGTAACCGGGGGTTGCGTTCAGGAGTTCTGTTCCGTCTGCGCCGTGGCCCGAGGCCGTCAAGATGGTGTCAGCGGCTTCGACAATCGTCCGATAGTCGGGGAGAGCGATCATCACCAGACTGCGGCAATCCGGGTCGCCGCACTCGCACCGCATCGGCACGCGCGAGACGAAGCGGAGCTGCGCCGCCTTGTCGGCGATCGCGTCGTTCGCCGCGCGGACCTGCAGGGCGCGATCTCCTTCCGCGTCCACTCTCTCCAGTACCCGAATCGCCATCGTCAGGATTGAGAGGCCGATGCCCGTTCCCGGGTAGCGGCTAACCTCGTGCTGGTCGTGCCAATCTGGGAGCAACGGGCTGCCCGCAACGAAGCCTTGTTCCGCGAGGTCAACGACAGCATTGCCCGGCTCGAGGAGCACTCCGGCACAAGGACCACCCAACCGGCGTTTGTCTGCGAATGCGCCGACGCAGACTGCACCGACCAGTTTCCGGTCGATCTCGACATCTACCAGCGCACACGCGAGCATCCGAGGCTGTTCTTCGTTCGCCAAGGCCACCAAGACCTCGAGCTCGAACGAGTCGTAGAAACACACCCCGACTACCTCATCGTCGAAAAGACCGGCGAAGCCGGCCAGATCGCCGAGCGCACACACGCCTAAGACCACCTCGGTGGGACGCCGAAGCCGTTGGGGTGAACTCCTGAAGCTCTCCGGTGTACGCCCTTTGCCACCACCGGCAACGCGCAGAGCGAGCAGTACGCGCGCTACTAGTTGGAAGCGATGTGCGGCGCCATCGAGCGGGTCGGCGGCGAACGTGGTCAGGTTCGCAAACAGCGCCGATGCACGACCAGGCGAGCAAACGCAATAATTCAGGCTCGATGGCCTCAGCACGGCGCTCTTTGCTTCGCAACCCCGCTTCCGTGACCAGCGCCGCGACTACTCAAACGTCTGGTAAGAGGGGAGCTGATACTGCATGGTCCTAGGCGCCGCGGTGAATTGCGCAAGGGGAGCGACCTGCTACGGAGGTAGCAGTCTCCCGCTCTGGGTTGCGGTGGCGACTCCCATTGTCGCCGCGATCGGTGTCGTTGTGGCGCTCCTTCAACTTCCGAGGCTCCTTCGCTCGGTCGGCATCAGCCAAGAGGCCAACACCATCAGCACCGTGAGCCACTGCGCTCAGCGATACCACGACATCATGCGCGAGATTAACGACGCACAGTACGGCGTCAAACGCGGCGATTTCAAGCCGGGCTCGTGGTGGTACCGGTATTGCGACCTACAAACCGAACAGTTCACGTTCTTTCAGAAAGGGCTCCTTGACCCGTATGTCTACGAGCTTTGGATGGGCGAGCTCGCCACGTCCTATCCCAAAGCTCCAAAGACGGGTGTCGAAACCCTTGCGACAGCGCACAAGCGCTACCTCGACGAGACCTTGCGCAAGGACGACGCCCTGCATCGGTTCTTCTCCAAACTCCAAGCGATCGCCCATGAGGAGGACGTTCAAGCCAGGAACGATCAGGTTCACGAGCTGATCCGTTCTACCCATGCACGACGGTCGGCTCTCGGGAGGCTCAAGAAGGAGCGTCCTGGCTACCAAAAGCGCGAGTCAAACCCGACGTCGACCAACCGGGCGCCACCGGTGACTTACCAAATGGTGGCGAGCGCAGACGCGATCGCTCGCCAGGTGACCGACTTGGCAGACCAGATAAATGCCGACTATTCCGAGCGGGAGCTCGTCGTGATCGGGATCCTGACGGGCGCGTTCATGTTTGTTAGCGACCTCATCCGGCACATCACGGTCCCGGTCGAGGTGGAGTTCATTCGAGCCTCGAGTTACGGACCTGGCACGACACCCGGCCCGGTCGAAATAGGCGACTCCAATAGGACCGATCTGAGGGACCGTCACGTTCTCGTCGTGGATGACATCCTCGACACAGGGAACACCCTCAAAGCTGTCCTGAAGGCAATCGAACGGCAGTCGCCCGCATCAGTGGCGTCCTGTGTTCTCATCGCGAAGCGAACGACAGCGGTACGGGATGTCGCGCCGGAGTACGTCGCCCTTAATGAGACCCCGGATGTCTTTGTCGCAGGGTACGGCATCGACAGCTCGTACCGGTTTCGAAATCTTCCGAACCTATACATCACCGAAGACGGCAAGCTCATTCCAGATCGTGTCTGACGGCGCTACGAACCGTTCTCTCTAACGCAGTTAGAACTGGTAGAGCATGGACACTGGCTCTGGGGTGGAGCGATGCACGTATTCCAGTCGCGCCAGATCGCGTTAACTCGGGACGTGGTGGGTCGAGTGGCTCGCACGGTTGTTGCCAGGCTCTCGCTAGGTCCGCTTCAGTCCACTACGCCAAGTGGTGGTTGAGTCTCGGATCTGACGAGAAGTGTGATCAACAGCACCTCATGGCCGAGGGCGGAGCTAAACGTGACTCTTTCGAGAGTTTCGCCAGTCGGCGAGCGGCTAAGTCATCCTGAAGGACTGAACCTCGACCAGCACCACTTGAGTGAGTCGTGATGTGGCTTTGCAGGTAGGTGGTTGATCGATGAGTGCTCGATCCCGAGGTCGCGTGCACTAGGCCCGTCCTTGCGGAAAACGATGGCGAGTGTCGATGGATCAAATGCGAAGAGTTTCTTGTCAAAGGCTCGGTGTGCGTCGCGCATAGGACGAGGCCGTTTCGCGGGGTCGGCGATACTTCTGGACGAGCGGAGCCTGCTCCGAACCCTCAGGTTCGATCCAGCGGGTTCGTACCTGCCATGTCCGCCGCGAGCGCTCGAACACGAAAAGTACTCCACTTGCAGGACAATCGTTGTGAGTCGGACAACGGATGGACATAAGCGGACTCGAACCCGACTCTATGGGCGTCGCGAGCTCAGATGGATGAGGCCGGCCGAGGGTCGCGACCACCTATCGAGGAGACCACCTATCGAGGAGCCCGAGGGTCCTCCGAGCACCTCCCTCTCCGAATGGAGGTCGATCGCCACCCCGTTGCCGTCATAGCGGCCGCTCTTCCGCCGCGAAACCCGATCCGGCTCAATCTGCTCCCGACAGCCCCGACACTAGGAGTCTTACCCACGGGCCTGCAGATTCGCGTAGAGGTGTCCGTACGCGCTCGACTGCGACCTACGGTTTGGGGCCCTCGCTGACCGAGACGCTTACCGCGGCATTGTGTGGGTAGCGCGCGCCAGGCGCCGGACTCTGCGAGAAGATGAGCCCCTTCGGTGTGGCCGAGTACTTCTTCACGATATTCCCGAGCGTGCATTCCGCCGTCAGGAGCACAGCCTTCGCAGCTGCGACTGTCATGCCTCTTAGCTTCGGGACGATGCAGAAGTTCGAAGGAACGACCGTGTTGGACGGGCTCGATCTCAGGCTCGTACCGACTGCGTTCGTCGCAGTGACCGTGAACCTATAAGACGTCCCATCCGTCAACCCCGTCACAACGCACGAGTGGCTGCTTCCACCCGCAGAACAGCTTGCCCCCGTCTTTGCGGTGACCTCGTAGCCAGTGATTGCTGAGCCGTTGGCATTGAAAGCAACCCACGTCACTGTCACACGCCGGTCTCCCCTCGCGGCGGAAGGAATCCCTACCACGATCGGCACACCGGCCGGCACGACAGCGCTCGAGGCACCAGAGCTCGGACTCGTGCCGACCGCGTTCGTAGCGGTCACAGTGAACGTGTAACTCGTCCCGTTCGTCAAACCAGTGACCTTGCACGAGAGGTTTCCGGCTGTCGTGCATGACTTCAAGCCCGGGCTCGACGTGACGGTGTATCCGGTCACCGGCGTGCCGTTCGCATTGAACGCGCTCCAACTAACGCTCGCCTGCTGATCACCCCTTACTGCGCTCGGCATCCCGACCACGATCGGCCGGCCAGCCGGCACGACAGCACTAGATGCACTAGAGCTCGTGCTTGTCCCAATCGCGTTCGTAGCGGTCACAGTGAACGTGTAACTCGTCCCGTTCGTCAAACCAGTGACCTTGCACGAGAGGTTTCCGGCTGTCGTGCATATCTTCAAGCCCGGGCTCGACGTGACGGTGTATCCGGTCACCGGCGTGCCGTTCGCATTGAACGCGCTCCAACTAACGCTCGCCTGCTGATCGCCCCTGACTGCGCTCGGCATCCCGACCACGATCGGCCGGCCAGCGGGAACGACGGCGTTCGACGCGCCGGACTTGGCGCTCGTGCCGACCGCGTTCGTGGCGGTCACAGTGAACGTGTAACTCGTCCCGTTCGTCAAACCAGTGACCTTGCACGAGAGGTTTCCGGCTGTCGTGCATATCTTCAAGCCCGGGCTCGACGTGACGGTGTATCCGGTCACCGGCGTGC
>Ga0209579_10000713_pt1 | contig 30650 bp, 27 predicted proteins | sample Coa_R1_2_FD_187152 | JGI IMG/M metagenome (GOLD analysis project Ga0209579, IMG submission 187152) | Surface soil microbial communities from Centralia Pennsylvania, which are recovering from an underground coalmine fire - Coalmine... | ecosystem: Environmental > Terrestrial > Soil >... | reverse complement strand
GGCCGCGTGCTGGGGGGCGTCGCCTATGTCGGCGCCCGCCTCGAACCCGACGGCAGCATCCGCCACATCAACCGCTTGTCGGGGATCGCCTTCGGCGAGCGCCGCGGCGAGATGAGCCCGCGCGCGCTGGCGATCGAGAGCGCCTTCGCCGGCAGCCTGGTGAGCGCTCCGGCCAACCCGGACATCCTCCTCGAAATGTGGGAGAAGTTCGTGATGATGGGCGCGATGGCCGGGATGAACTGCCTGCTGCGCGGCAATATCGGCGAGATCAGCGGCACCGAGGACGGCGCGGCGCTGATGCGCGCGGCGCTCGACGAATGCCGCGCGGTGGCCACCGCCGCCGGCCACCCGCCGCGGCCGCAAAGCTTTGAGCGGGTCGTGGCGATGCTGACCGAGCGCGGCAGCATCAACAGCGCCTCGATGCGCCAGGACCTCGAAGCCGGGCGGCGCACCGAGGCGGATGCGATCGTCGGCGACATGCTGCGCCGGGCCACTGCGTTCGGCATCGCGACGCCGTTGCTGCGCACCGCCTGGTGCCACCTGCAGGTGCACGAAAACCGCCTCGCCGCGGGGGAGCAGCGCCCGTGACGACGGTCGACCAGCAGAAGATCCGGCGCACCCGCACCGGGCTCGTCGCCCACGACCCGGCGCTGGCGCAGCCCGGCTACACGCTGTTCGCGCCGATGTTCGGCGACGGCACGGTGTACCTGATCGACATGGCGGGCGAGGTCGCGCACCGCTGGCAGCTGCCCTACCGGCCGGGGCTTTACGGCTACCTGCTCGACAACGGCAACCTGTTCTATACCGGCAAGGTGATGGACGACCTCGACCGCTTCGAGGCGTGGCGGCGCTTCAAGGCCGGGGCCGCGCTGGAGGTCGACTGGCAGGGGCGGGTATTGTGGCAGGTGCGCCATCCCGACCACCACCACGACGCGCGCAAGCTGCGCAACGGCAACGTCCTGCTGCTATGCCTGCGGCCGTTGCCGGCCGACATCGCGCGCCGCGTCCAGGGCGGCCTCGCCGGCAGCGAGGCGGCGGGCGGCGTCATCTACGCCGATTATCTCGTCGAGATGACGACCGGCGGCGAAACGGTGTGGGAATGGCGCAGCTGGGAACATCTCGACCCGGAAACCCACCCGATCACGCTGCAGGACCACCGCGCCGAATGGACGCACGGCAACACCGTGGCCGAGACCGCCGACGGCAACCTGATCATCAGCTTCCGCAACATTTCCACCGTCGCAATGATCGAGCGCAGCAGCGGCAAGATCGCCTGGGAATTGGGCGGCCCGCCGCTCGCGCAGCAGCACGATCCGCGGCCGCTCGCCAACGGCAATGTGCTGATATTCGACAACGGCACGCACCGCCGCGACAACCCGGCGACCTATTCGCGGGTCATCGAGTTCGACCCGCGCAGCCGCGCCATCGTCTGGGAATATTTCGACCAGTCGCTCTTCAGCTTCTTCAGCCCCTACATTTCCGGCGCCCAGCGCCTCGCCAACGGCAACACGCTGATCTGCGAGGGCTGTCACGGCCGCCTGTTCGAGGTGACGAGCGGCGGCGAAGTGGTGTGGGAATACGTCAACCCGCATTTCTTCACTGAGGTCGGACGCCCCGGCCTCAACAACTGGGTGTTCCGCGCCTTCCGCTACACCGAGGCGGAGATCGCCGCGGCGCGCCGGGCGTGACCATCAGCCGAACGAGGGGGCGCGCGGCGGCTGGCTGAAGTCGAGGCCATCGAGCAGGTTATAGGCCCGGGCGTCGCGCTGCTGCAGCGGCTGCAGCGCAAACCGCGCTTCGATCAGCGCGAGGATCGAGGTCGTGTCGGCGACCCGCCGGTCGATGTAGCCGCGCCGCGCCCATGGGCTGACGAGGAGCGCCGGCACGCGGGTGCCGCAGCCGTAGGCGTCGGGGGTTGGCGGCGCCACGTGGTCCCAGAACCCGCCGCCTTCGTCATAGGCGACGACGATCGCGGTCTTCGCCCATAGCGGGCTCTCGCCGAGCGCCTTCAAGAGCCCCATGACCCAGGCCTCGCCCCAGCGCGGCGCCGAATTTGCCGGATGCTCGTCGTGGGCGCCGGTGGCCTTGACGAACGAGACGTTGGGCAGCCGGCCGGACTTCGCATCTTCGAAGAAATCCGCGCTGTCGCGCATGTGGCCGGCTTTCACGTTGGCGAACCAGCTCGGGAAATACTGGAACGGGTTGTGGTGCGGCAGGTAGTTTTGCGCGCTGTCGACGACGACCGAGCCGTCGCCGCTGCCGAACGCGGTCTTCAGCGCCCAGGGCTTCACCGCGTTCCAGCTTTCGTTGTACCAGGCCCAGCTGAGCGAGGCGGCGGCGAGCCGGTCGCCGATATTGGGATAGCTCTGCTCGTCGGGCGGCGGGGCCATGCCGATGGGGCCCATGAAGGTTTCGGTCGGGCCGTTGAGCGGCGGCACGTCGTTGATCAGGATGCCGCTCTGGTCATAGGGCTTTTCAAAGCCGGAAGAGAGCGCACTGCCGACCCCCGGCGCCGGCGGCTTCGCCCATTGCGCCGAACGCGCCGCCGCGAGATAGAGCGCGTTGCCGGTCGAGCCGCCCGACATCGCCTGAAAGAAATGGTCGAACAGCACATATTCGTCGGCCAGATGGTGGTAGTGCGGCAGGTCGGCGCGCGTGTAGAAGCCGAGCACCGCGCCCGACGGCGTCGAGCTGGCCATCATCGCCTGGGCCGGGTTCGCGCCGCCCTCCTTGTCGGCAAAGACGTGGCTGCCGCGCAGCGCCAGCGCGACGAACCGGTCCATCTGGCCGTGGTTCATCTGGGCGAACATGCGGAAAAAATTGTGCGCCGGGTCCCAGGGCACGTTGCTCCCGGACGGGATGTAGGGCGCCAGGTGGAACGGCCGGTTGTCGAGCGCCGCGCCGGCAAAGCCCGGCACCTGATAGGGCACCGGAAGGTAAGGGTAGGCTACTCCGGCCGGGTTTTTCTGCAAGCCGGCGAACCGCGGGTCGACCTGTCCGTCCTTGTCGAGCAGCCCGGCGAACGCGGCGCCGCCGGGCGGCCGGTAGGCCCCGAAATAATGGTCGAAGCTGCGGTTCTCCTGAAACAGCACGACGATATGATCGATCTTGTCGCGCAGGCCGTTGAGGTCGGGGGCGGGCGGCGTCTGGGCGCGCGCCGGCGACAAAAAGCGCGCGCCTACGAGGGCGGTGCCGCTCGCGGCGGCGGCCGCGAGAAAGCGGCGGCGCGTTGGCCTGAGTATCGTCATGATCGCCCGGCTTGCCGTGGGGTGGAAACTCAGCCCGCATTAGCACGCTTTGATTACAATTCCACGCAACGCGTGTCGTGCCGCAGGGGTTTTTTCGCGCCATTCGAGGGCGGCAGCGGCGATCCGCCAAACCGCGCTTTCCCATAAAGACTGAGACCCGATTTTTGGTCGGTCACCAACCGAAACGAAAGCGTCACACCGATGCCGCAAAACGCGGGCAGACTTTGCCAACTCGCTGGACATTTCGCGTTTCGCGACAATCACGTCATTGGACGACAAAGCAAGGCCGCGGAACGCAATTGGCCTTGGATGAATGGCGATATTCCTCAAGCAGAAACAGGAATATTCATCGAAGCGAAAGCCTCAGGGCTGGATCATCACACGCAGGAATGAGGGGGCACGACAATGAGCTATCGGGTTTTTTACGGCGATGCGGCAGCCATGGCGAGCCGCGACCGGCATCTCGACGAGCGGGTCTGCGCCGAGCGCTACAGTACCGAGCACGAGGCGCTGCGCCGCGCCCGCGAACTGATCGAAGAAGATCTCAGCGCCGTCGTCGCGATCGACGATCCGACCGGCAACCGGCTGACCGGGCTGCGATTGCAGCTGCGGCTGGGCTATTTTTGCGAGTGAGGCGGCTTTCGCGAGTGAGGCGGCGCGGGCGGCAGCCTTTCCCTCAACCTTGCCAAAGCCGGGGGCTGGCCGTACCTATGAGGCTCCCCGGGTCAGGAGGGCGCGATGAAGCTCCATGACGAGACGCTGTTCCGCCAGCATTGCTATATCGATGGCGAATGGGTCGACGCGATCGGCCGGGGGACCATTCCGGTCAAAAACCCGGCGACCGGCGAAACCCTTGGCACGGTGCCGAAGATGGGCGCCGAGGAGACCCGGCGGGCGATCGCGGCGGCCGACCGCGCGCTGCCCGCCTGGCGCGCCAAGACCGCCAAGGAGCGCGCCCAGATCCTGCGCCGCTGGTACGATCTGATGATGGCGAACCAGGAAGATCTCGCCACCCTGATGACCGCCGAGCAGGGCAAGCCGCTGACCGAGTCGCGCGGCGAAATCGCCTATGCCGCCTCGTTCATCGAGTGGTTCGGCGAGGAGGGCAAGCGCATCTACGGCGACACCATCCCCTCGCACGGCGCCGACAAGCGCATCGTCGTCTTGAAGGAGCCGATCGGGGTGTGCGCCGCGATCACCCCGTGGAACTTCCCGGCCGCGATGATCACCCGCAAATGCGGCCCGGCGCTCGCCGCCGGCTGCACGATGGTCTTGAAGCCGGCCAGCGCGACGCCCTTTTCGGCGCTCGCCTTGTGCGAACTGGCCGAGCGCGCCGGGGTGCCCAAAGGCGTTTTCTCGTGCGTCACCGGCGGCGCGACCGAGATCGGCGGCGAGATGACCTCGAACCCGACCGTGCGCAAGCTGAGCTTCACCGGCTCGACCGAGATCGGCAAGTTGCTGATGGAGCAGTGCGCCGGCACGGTCAAGAAGACCTCGATGGAACTAGGCGGCAACGCCCCCTTCATCGTGTTCGACGACGCCGATATCGAAATGGCGGTGAGGGGCGCGATCGCCTCCAAATACCGCAACGCCGGCCAGACTTGCGTCTGCGCCAACCGCATCCTGGTGCAGGACGGGGTCTACGACGCCTTCACCAAAGGGCTTGCCGCGGCGGCCGGTGCGATGAAGGTCGCGCAGGGCTTCGAAGCGGGGGCGGTGATCGGCCCGCTCATCGACATGAAGGCGGTCGAGAAGGTCGAGGCGCACATCGCCGACGCGGTGCAGAAGGGCGCTCACGTTGCGCTCGGCGGCCATCGCCACGCGCTGGGCGGCAGCTTTTTCGAGCCGACCGTCTTGACCGACGTGACGACCGACATGCTGATCACCCGGGAAGAAACCTTCGGCCCGGTCGCGCCGCTCTACCGCTTCAAGACCGAGGCGGAAGCCATCACGATGGCCAACGACACCGAATTCGGCCTCGCCGCCTATTTCTACAGCCGCGACATCGGCCGCATCTGGCGGGTCGCCGAGGCGCTCGAATACGGCATCGTCGGCATCAACGAGGGCATCATCTCGACCGAGATCGCGCCGTTCGGCGGCATGAAGGAATCGGGCATCGGCCGCGAAGGCTCGAAATACGGCATCGAGGACTACCTCGAAGTCAAATACCTCTGCATGGGCGGCATCGATCGGTAGATCGCGGCCCCCGGCCGAACACCCGGCGTCAGGAACGTTTCGCTGGCGCGCGACTACGGCTTCGAACTGAGATCCGGCTTGCCGGTGTCGAGGTCGACCGGGACCGAGACGTGCTCGTGAATGACGAGCCAGTGGCCCTTGATCTTACGGTAGACATCGGTGACGCGCACTGTCATGTCGAGCTTCTTGCCCGCCTTGTCGGTGCCGGCGACGCGCTGGATGCTGTGTCCGTAGGCGAGGTTGTGGTCGGCGACGACGGCAAAATCGCTCAACTCGACGGTGATTGGCCCGGGAAAACTCCCGAGAAACTCCTGCCAGTCCTTGCGGTAGGCAGCGGCCCCGACATATTGCCGCGGCGGCACCACATCGAAGACCACGAGGCTCTCGTCGGGGACGTAGACCTTCATGATGGCGTCAACATCCTTGGCCTTGAAGGCAGCGATAAATTGGCCTTCCAGCGCCTTGATATCGGCTACGGAATCAGCTTTCGCCGTGGCGGAAAACAGCGGGACCGCCAATGCTGCGCATAGCACGCCGGCAGCAAGGCCGGCTTTTACCCAAATCATCTCAGCCTCCCTAAGCCGTTTGAGCCTGCCTCCGCGTTGGGTAGGGCGAGCGCATGCTAACGCGGCGGTAGAGAGGTCTGTCAAGCAATGCGCTGGCAGGTCGGGACGTTCGAATCTTTTTCCGGGCGAAGCTTGCCGCGCGGGCCGGGTTGTGACAACCAGGGGCGATGCGCATCCTCTTTGCGATCCCGCATTACTTCGCCCCGGGGCCGGGCGGGCATTACGGCTCCGAGCGCAACGCCCCCGAGGAGCGCGCCTCGGTCGTGCGGCGGTGTCTCGCCAGTCTCCGGCAGACCTTTTCGCCGGCCCAGGCGCTGATCGACGGCCGTAGCCGGCGCCTGCACCCGGCCAATCCGCTGCTGGCGGCAGACATCACAATCGCGCTGTGCACCACCGGCGAGAGCCATCTTGCCGCCGAGCTTGCCGGCTGCGGCTTCGCTCATGTGCGCACCGACGCGGCGCCGCGTCATCTCGGCTTCGAGTGCCACAAGGTGCTGCGCGAGGGGCTCGGGCAATACGATTATTTCGCCTATCTCGAAGATGATTTGCGGCTCGCCGATGCGCTCTTCTTCACGAAGCTGGCCTGGTTCAACGCCCAGCTGGGCGAGGCTGCGGTGCTGCAGCCCAACCGCTTCGAGCTGGCCGACGAGCCGGCGCCCTACAAGCTCTATATCGACGGCAACCTGCACGACGCCACGCCGAGCCCGGAGCAACCGGGGACCACCGAGCATCGCCGGGTCGAGGTGCCCGCGTTCGGCCAGGCGCTGGTCTTTCAGCGCGTCGCCAACCCGCATGCCGGCTGCTTTTTCCTCAACCCAGCACAGCTCGCGCGCTGGGCGGCGGCGCCCGATTTCGCGGTGCCGAGCGCGGCCTTCGGGGGGCCGCTGGAAAGCGCCGCGACGCTCGGCATCATGCGCCATTTCCGGGTCTACAAGCCGGCGCGCGACAATGCCGCGTTTCTCGAAATCGAGCATCTCGACCGGCGCTATCTCGGCCGGCGCTTGCGCCCGCTCGCCGGCGATCCGTCGGGCCTCTCATGGGCGTAAGGCGCAAAGCGTGGGGCGTGAGGCGCACGGCGGCCGGCAGCCTCGCACAACCCGCCGCTTGCGGCGCAAGCCGGCTTGTGACAACCAGAGACGACAGCAACCCGCGATTGGAGTGACCCCGGCATGCCGCGCTACGACTATGACATGATCACGTTGGGCGCCGGCTCGGGCGGCGTCGCGTCCTCGCGCCGCGCCGGCAGCTATGGCGCGCGCGTCGCGATCGTCGAAGAGAGCCGGATCGGCGGCACCTGCGTGCTGCGCGGCTGCGTGCCGAAAAAACTCCTGGTCTACGGCGCGCAATTCGCCGACGCGTTCGCCGACGCCGCGGGTTTTGGCTGGACCCTCGCGCCGCCGACTTTCGACTGGCCGAGCCTCATTGCCGCCAAGAACAAGGAGCTCGACCGCCTCGAGCAGATCTACAAGAACATGCTGAAAAACAGCGCCGTCGAGATCATCGAGGGCCGCGGCGTATTGGTCGACCCGCACACCGTCGAGGTCGCCGGCCGCCACTACACCGCCGAAAACATCCTGATCGCAACGGGCGGCCACCCGACCGTACCCGACATTCCCGGCATCGAGCACGTGATCTCGTCGAACGAGGCGCTCGACCTGCCGCGCCTGCCGCGCAAGATCGTCATCGTCGGCGGCGGCTATATCGCGGTCGAGTTCGCCGGCATCTTCCGCGGCTTCGGCTCGGAAGTCGTCGAGATCATCCGGCGTGAGGAACTGCTCTACGGCTTCGACGACGATCTGCGGATCGCGCTCGCCCAGGAGATGCGCGGCCGCGGCGTCGAGATCCACACCCGTACCCAGGTGACGCGCATCGAGAAGGCGCCGCACGAGGGCTATTCGGTGTTCACCGCGATCGGCCAGGAGATTTCGGCCGACCTCGTAATGTACGCGACCGGCCGAGGGCCGAACACAAGGGGGCTCGGCCTCGCTGAAATCGGGGTCAAGGCCAACGAACGGGGCGCGGTCGCGGTCGACGAGTGGCAGCGCACCAGCGTTCCCAGCATCTACGCGGTCGGCGACGTCACCGACCGCTTGAACCTGACGCCGGTGGCGATCGGCGAAGGCCGGGCCATCGCCGAGACGCTCTACAACAACAATCCCGTAAAGATGGACCACGCGGACGTGCCGACCGCGGTCTTTTCGCAGCCGCCGATCGGCACTGTGGGCCTCACCGAGGAAGAGGCGCGCCGGGAATACGGCGCCGATGTCGATGTCTATTGCGCCCGCTTCAAGCCGATGAAGAATATCCTCTCGGGCCGCGACGAGCGCACCTTCATGAAGCTGGTGGTCGACGGCAAGACCGACCGGGTCCTGGGATGCCACATGCTCGGCGCCGACGCGCCGGAGATCATCCAGGGCCTGGCGATCGCGGTCAAATGCGGCGCCTCCAAACGGATGTTCGACCAGACCGTCGGCATCCACCCCTCGGCCGCCGAGGAATTCGTCACGATGCGCGAAAAATTCGTCCGCCCGCCGCAGAAGGAAGCCGCGGAGTAGGACGGCTCCTTGGTCAGACATTTTACGGAAGACGGCTATCGGCCAGAGAGTTGGGGGATGCGAGACAAGCGGGAGACGTCACGCGAAGACCTGAAACCGCTCACTCCACCCCGCCAGCCCGAACCGGGAGAGGTTTTGCGGGCGCCGGTGACGGGACCGATCGATTGGGCGGCTCTGAGCCGGGAGTGCAGGTCCCGCTATCCGAAGATTTTGGCGGCGCTTGCAGAATACGAGCGCCGCTGCCGAGCACGGCGCGAGCGGGAGTGAACGCGATGCAGTGGAGCGAGAACCGCATCCTGACGACGCATACCGGCAGCCTGCCGCGGCCGCCGGAATTGGTGCGGCTCTATGTTCGGCGGGCGCGCGGTGAGGCGATCGACCCCGCCGAACTCGACCGCCTCGGCAAGGCCGCCTTGCGCGATATCGTCCGGAAGCAGGCCGAGTCCGGGGTCGATGTCGGCAATAACGGCGAGCAGCAGCGCGAGGCGTTTTTTCTCTATGTGCGCCACCGCATGAGCGGGTTCGGCGGCGCCTGGCAGCGCTGGCCGCGCGGCGATGTCGAGCGCTATCCGATCCTCAAAGAGCAGATGGCGCAGATGCTCAGCGCCCGCGAGGCGGTCGGCAATTACCAGCCGCCCAAGGCGGTGGGCGAGGTGCGCTATGTCGACGACAGCGAACTCAAATCCGAGATCGCCGATTTTCAGGCCGCGCTCGACGCGCGCCCCGGGGCTTTTGTCGAGCCGTTCCTGACCGCGCCCTCGCCCGGCATCATCGCCGCCGCGATGAAGAACGAATATTACGATAGCTTCGCTGCCTACCTCGCCGCGGTCGCCGCCGCCTTAAAGATCGAATATGAGGCGATCGTCAACTCGGGCTTCCTGTTGCAGCTCGATTGCCCCGACCTCGCATTGGAGCGGCACCTGACCTACAACGACCGGCCGCTGTCGGACTTTCTCGGCTTTGTCGAACAGGTGGTCGAGGCGATCAACCAGGCCATCGTCAATGTGCCGCGCGACCGAGTGCGCCTCCATGTCTGCTGGGGCAATTACGAGGGCCCGCACGACCGCGACGTGCCGCTGGAAGACATCTTGCCGATCCTGCAGAAGGCCAATGTCGGCGGCTTTGTCCTGCCGTTCGCCAACCCGCGCCACCAGCACGAATACCGCGTACTGGCGAGATATCCGCTGGCCGACGACCAGATCATCGCGGCCGGCGTGATCGACGATTTGACCGGTTTTGTCGAGCACCCCGAGGTCGTCGCCGACCGCTTGGAGCGCGTCGCGCAGGCGGTCGGCGACCCGAAGCGCGTCTTGGCCGCGACCGATTGCGGCTTCGACACCTCGGCCGGCATGGGCCGCGTCACCGAGGACGTCGTCTGGGCCAAATTCGCCGCGATGGCCGAAGGCGCCAAGATCGCCAGCCGGCGCCTCGGCCTCCGTTAGGGCATGATCCGATGAGATCGAAACATGTCCCCGTCACCCCCGCGCAAGCGGGGGTCCAGAGCAAAGGGCAGGTTGGTTGCCCCTGGATTCCCGCTTGCGCGGGAATGACGATTCAATTTGGTCGGAGACGCGCTAATTCGCCAGCGAGTGGATGATCGCGTTGGCGCGGCGCAGCCGCTCCGACAGGGATTGCCCGACGGCGGTCAACAGCTTGGCCCTGATTTCCGGGTAGTCGCGCGAGATCGGGCCGAATTCGGCGGCCTTCAGCGCCAGGGCGCGGACCGGAGTCACCGCGATCACCGCGGCGGTGCGCGAGCGCTGGCCGAGCAGCGCGAGTTCGCCGACGACGTTGCCGGCCTCGACCGAGGCGAGCCGCGTCGCGCTGCCGCCCTCGAGGTGGACGATGCAGATGTCGACCGTCCCGGCGACGAGAAAGTAAAGGCTGTCGGCTTGGGTGCCCTGCTCGATGATGCTCTGGCCGGGCCGGTAGGAGAGCGGCTCGAGGTGCGCGGCGAGAATCTCGAGTTCGCGCGCGCCGAGTTCGGCCACCAGCTCAAAGTCGCCGAGCGGCACGTCGTCGGAGGTCGGCGGTCGGGCCGCGACGGTGCGCAACAAGGCGTCCTCGCACAGTTCCAGCGCCTGATCGACCGTGGCGAGGAAGGCGGCCTGGTCGATCCCGAGGCGCTCGCGAAGCTCGGCCGGGACGCCGACGAGCCGGACGGTTTTGCCGGCGTCGCGCAGCCCGGCGTGCAGCTCGCGCAACAAATTGGCGGCGATTGCGTCGATCGAGGTGACGCGCCCCAGATCGAGAATGACGTAATGCGCCTGCGTCGCGCCGAGGATGCGCCGGACCGCCTGTTCGGTGTTGCCGAAAAAGAGGTTGCTCTGAAATTCGAACACCCGGATCGCGGTGCCGAGGGCATCGAGGTCGGCCGCCGCCGCGGCATGCCGCACGCGCTTGGAACGCACTTCGGCGCCGCTGTAGCCGCGCCGGATCGCCGGCCGGGCGCGGCCGCGATAGTCGAGCAGATGCAGCTGCAGGCGCCGCGAAAGCTCCTCGCACACCCTGACGCCGCGCAGCGGGTTGCCGTATTCGTCGAGACGCGGCGAGAAGACCCCGATCCCGAGCTGCCCCGGCAGCACCGCCATGATGCCGCCGCCGACGCCGCTCTTGGCCGGCAGCCCGACGCGCAATTCCCACTCTCCGGCGTAGTCGTACATGCCGCAGCTCGTCATCACGCTCAGCACGTCCCTGACGTGCTCGGGCGCCAGCGCCTGCTCGCCGGTCAGCGGATGCCGGCCGCCGCGCGCCAGCGTGGCCGCGATAAACGCGAGATCGGTCGCGCTCGTCAGGATCGCGCATTGCCGGAAATAAAGGTCGAGATGCGCGTCGACATCGCCTTCGATCATGCCGTTGTTCAATTCGAGATAGGCGATCGCGCGGTTACGATGCCCGCTCTGCGCCTCGGAGCGGTAAACCGCCAGGTCGATCTCGGCGGGCCGGCCGTTGAGGGCGCGCACCAGATCGAGGATCCGCGCCATCCGGTCGGCGACGCCGGCGCCGCGAATGAGCGAAGTCGCGGCGATTGCCCCGGTATTGACCATTGTGTTGAACGGGCGGTTGCGCCGGTCGTCGAACAGGATGGCGTTGAACGGGTCCCCCGAGGGTTCGACCCCGATCCGCGCGAGCACCGCCTCGCGGCCGTGGTCGTGCAGCGCAAGTCCGTGGATGAGCGGCTTTGAAATCGACTGCATCGTGAACGGCCGTCGCGTATCGCCGACCTCATAGACGAAGCCGTCGGCGGTGACGAGGGCGATGCCGAATTGCTCGGGGTCGATTTGGGCAAGCTCCGGGATATAGCTCGCGACCGCGCCGTCGCGCAGCGGCAGCAACTCCGCATGCACCTCGCGCAGCAGGCGCAGCACCGGGGATTCGATGGCAGCGGCGTCAGCGTGGCCGTCCATCCCGGCCGGGACGGCTGGAAGGTGCTGCTCGTCGGGCAAAAACCACTTTCCTTACGCTACGCCACGCGGCTCGCGGCCGGAGAAATGCCTCCGCAAGAGTTGTGCCGGCCGCCGCTCGCCGGCCGCGGCCCGCTCAGACGACCCCGTCGTCCTTGAGGCCCTGGACGTCGCGTTCGCTCATGCCGAGCCAGTCGCCGAATATTTGCGCGGTGTGCTGGCCCAAAAGCGGCGCGGGGGCGATCTTCGGCGGCTTGCCGTCGAAGCGCACCGGGAAGGTTGGCATGCGCAACTCGCCCGACGGATGGTGCTGCGTCTGGATGATGCCGCGCGTCTCGAAGGTCGCTTCGGCCAACAGATCGCCGGTGTCCATCACCGCGCCGGCCGGGATGCCGGCGGCGCCGAGGGTCTGCATCGCCTCGTGCTTGCTGCGCGCGCTCGTCCACGCGGTCACCATCGCGTTGACCTCGTCAATCCGTTGCAAGCGCTGGTCGCGCTCGACGTAGTTCGGATCGTCGGCCAGCTCCGGCCGCCCGATGACCTTGGCCAGACGCCGCCAATGTTCGGGGTTGTTGTGGCTGTTGAAGACGTAGATCCAGTCGTTCGGCCCGCCCGGCTTGCACGGGAAAAGCCCGTTCGGCGGGACCGGCGGGCCGAACCCGGCGCCGCCGCGCACCTGCGGCTCGCCGGTGCGCGCATAGTTGATGAAGGAGCCGCGGGTGTAGTTGAGCTGCGCGTCCTGCATCGCGACCTGCAGGCGCCGCCCCTCGCCGGTGGTGTGCCGCTGGTAGAGCGCCGCGAGGACCGAAATCGCCATCAGCATGCCGGTGCCGGTGTCGCCCAAGGTCGGGCCGGGGCGGACCGGCCGTCCGCCGGCTTCGCCGGTGATCGCCATGTTGCCGCCGGCGGCCTGCGCGATCATGTCGAAGGCGAGGTTGTGCTCGTAGGGGCTACCCTCGCCGAAGCCCTTGACCTGGGCATAGATCAGGCGCGGGTTGAGCGCATGCAACTCGTGCCAGCCGAGGCCCAGTTTCTCGATCGTGCCGGGGGCCATGTTTTCGATGAAGACGTCGGCCTGCTTCGCCATCTCCTTGACGAGAGCGACCCCCTTCGGCGACTTCAGATTGACCGTCACCGATTTCTTGTTGGCGTTGTAGATCATGAAATAATAGGCGTCGGCCCCCGGCTTCGGCCCGGTGCCGAGGATGCGGCCGGGCTCGCCGCCCTTCGGGTTCTCGACCTTGACGACCTCGGCGCCCAATTGCGCCATGACCTCGGTGCAGGTCGGGCCGGCCTCGAACTGCGTCAGGTCGAGCACGCGGACCCCGGCAAGGCAGCTTTGCGCGACGGCGGCTTCGGTCATCTGATCGCTCCCAATCACACGGCGGATGCCGCACGATAGCGGAGGCGGCCGGGATGGCAAAACGCCAAACCCGCGCCGGTCGTCCAAGGAGACCCCGATGGCCTATCGCCTGCGCCTCTTCGAGAATTACCGCTTCGTGCTGTACGCGCCGTTCTATGCGGCGCATGCGCTGGGGGCCTATGACGCGGAGGGGCTGACGGTCGAATTGCTGCCCTCGCCAGGGCCGGGGCAGGCCGAGGCTGCGCTTGCCGCGGGCGAGGTCGAGGTGCTGTGGATGGGCCCGATCCGCGTCATGAAGCACCACGACGACAACCCGGATTCGCCGCTCGTGGAATTTGCCGAAATCGTGTGCCGCGACCCGTTCTCGCTGGTTGGCCGGCATGCCAATCCGGGCTTTCGCCTCGCCGAACTCGCAGGCTTGCGCTTCGCCAGCACCAGCGAAGTACCGACCCCGTGGCTCTGCCTCGAACAGGATTTGCGCGACGCCGGCATCGACCCGGCGCAACTCGACCGTGTGATCGGCCGCGGCATGCCGCAGAATATCGCGGCGCTCGCCGACGGCAGCCTCGATGTGGCGCAGTTGTTCGAGCCGTATGTCGAGCAGGCGGTGAGCCAAGGCGCCTCTGTCTGGCAACCGGCGAGCGGGCGCGGCCGCACCAGCTACACCGTCTTCGTCACGACGCGGGCGCGGCTCGCCGCCGACCCCGAGCCGTTCCGCCGCATGACCCGGGCGATCTACCGCGCCCAGCGCTGGGTCGCCGCCGCAACCCCGCAGGCGCTCGCCGAGCTGATCGCCTCCTATTTCCCGGCGCTCGACCGCGGCGTCCTGGCGCGAGCCTTGGCGCGCTACCAGGCACAGGGCGTATGGGCAGGCGACCCTGTCCTCGCCGAGGACGGCTTTGAGCGGCTGCGGCGCGCCCTCCTCGGCAGCGGCTTTCTGAAACGCGCGGTGCCGTTCGCCGAATGCGTCGACAACCGTCTCGCGGCTGCAGCGATGGCGGACCGAGCCGATTGACGCATCGATCAAGGTCTGCAAGCGGGTTGGCCCGGGCCGCGCCGGCCCGTATGGTACAGAAATTGTTAGGCACAACCTGTGCAGAGTTGCGACCAACCGTGCGCCATTTCGCGGAGCCGCCATGCCGATCATTCCCGAGGTGCTCGACCAACTGGGCGAATTGACCGAGATCCGCCGCGACATCCATGCCCACCCCGAACTCGGCTTCGAGGAGGAGCGCACCTCCGACATCGTTGCCAAAAAGCTCGCGGAATACGGCTGCGAGGTGCATCGCGGCCTGGCGACAACCGGCGTCGTCGGCACGATCCGGCGCGGCAACTCGCTGCGCGCGATCGGCCTTCGGGCCGACATGGACTGCCTGCCGATGCAGGAGCTGAACGAGTTCGCCCACCGCTCGCAACACGACGGCAAGATGCACGGATGCGGCCATGACGGGCACACGACGATGCTGCTCGGCGCCGCGCGCCAGCTCGCCACGACGCGCAATTTCGAGGGCACGGTCCACTTCATCTTCCAGCCCGGCGAAGAAGGCTATGGCGGCGGCCGGGTCATGGTGCAGCAGGGCCTCTTCGACAAGTTTCCCTGCGATGCGGTCTTTGCGATGCACAACAAGCCGGGGATTCCGATCGGCAACATCGCGCTGCGAACCGGCCCGATGCTCGCCGCCTCCGACCGCTTCGACATCCGAATCAAGGCCACTGGCGGGCATGCCGCGCATCCGCATCTCGGCAGCGACCCGTTCGTCGTCGGCGCCCAGATCGTGATGGCGCTGCAGACCATCCCGTCGCGCAACATCGACCCGGTCGACCCGGCGGTGATCAGCATCGGCTTTATGCGCGGCGGCTCGGCCTACAACGTGATCCCCGACGAATTGCACATCGGCGGCACGGTGCGCAGCTTCCGCCCCGAAGTGCGCGACCTCCTCGAGCGGCGCATGGGCGAGATCGCGCACGGCACCGCCGCGTTGCACGGCGCCAGCGCCGAACTCTCCTACCGGCGCGGCTACCCGCCGACGATCAACCACGCCGCCGAGGCCGATTTCGCCGCCGCGGTCGCGGCCGAGATCTGCGGCGAGGAGCGGGTCGAGCGCAATGTCGCGCCATCGCTCGGCGGCGAGGATTTTTCCTACATGCTGCTGGCGCGGCCCGGCGCGATGGTGTGGCTCGGCAACGGCCCGGGCGAGGGCGGCTGCCTCCTTCACAACGCGCGCTACGACTTCAACGACAGCGCGCTGCCGGTCGGCGTCAGCTTCTTCGTCCGCCTCGCCGAGCGGTTTCTCGCGGCCGAGCAGGCGTAGCGCGCGCCGCACCTATTCCCTCTGAGTGCGGCCGGACGCGGCATCGGCGATGCGGGCCAGCGTCTCATCGCGGCCGAGCGCCACCAATACGATATAGAGGCCGGGCGTCTCGGGCGATCCGTAGACCGCAGCCCCGAGAAGCTGAGCAATGCGACCGAACGGGACGTCGCAAGATCTCGCGAGTCTCCGAAGAGGTTCGCTCAACGGCGTCGGCGTAACCAGCGTATCTACTGGCCACTCTTCCGCCGATATCGACTCAAGAACCGTCTTAATTTGAGGCAACAGCCCTCCGCGTGTTACCTCAACACCTGTCGGGCGAGAGAAGACAGTAAAATGCTGGCCCTGGTCCTGATCCAGCAGTGTATTGGCCCGCTGGTCCCTGGAAAGAATCAGAAGTCTTCTTGCCTTCTCGACGAGTTCGACGATCGTTTTGGCGCGCGGCTTGAGGCCCGGCATCGCCTTTGTGAGCCGCTCGCGCTCTACGGGCGACAGCGTTCGGCCGAATTCGCCTTCCAGCCGCTCGGTCATGAGCCGTAGCAGCAGGTCATCGTCGGCCTCGCGGATGTAGTGCGCGTTGACATTGTCGAGCTTTGCCTTGTCGAAGCGCGCGGCCGCGCGGCCGACATCGGCGATGTCGAACCACCGCACTGCATCGTCGGTCGAAATGATCTCGTCGTCGCCGTGGCTCCAGCCGAGCCGCAGCAGGTAGTTGCGCAGGGCTTCCGGCAGATACCCGAGCTCGCGATACTGCTCGACCCCGATTGCGCCGTGCCGCTTCGACATTTTCGCGCCGTCGGGGCCGTGGATCAGCGGGACATGCGCGAACTGCGGCACAGCCCAATCGAGCGCGCGGTAGATCTGGGTCTGGCGAAAGGCGTTGTTGAGGTGGTCGTCGCCGCGGATCACATGGGTGACCCCCATGTCGTGGTCGTCGACGACGACCGAGAGATTGTAGGTCGGCGTGCCGTCGGCGCGCAGCAGGATCAGATCGTCGAGTTCGGCGTTGGCGACCGTGACCTCGCCCTGCACCAGGTCGCGGATCGTCGTTGCACCGGCTTGCGGCGCCTTCAGGCGAATGACCGGCGCGATGCCAGCCCGGATCAGTTCCTGGGCTTCCGCGGGGTCGCGGTCGCGCCAGGTGCCGTCGTAGCGCACCGAGCGCTTCTCGGCGCGCGCCCGCTCGCGCATCGCCTCCAATTCGGCCGGGGTGCAATAGCAATGATAGGCGCGGCCCAACTCTAGAAGCTGACGGGCGGCCTCGGCATGACGCGTAGCGCGCGCCGACTGGTAGACGATCTCGCCGTCCCATTCGAGGCCGAGCCAGGAGAGCCCGTCGATGATCGCGGCGACCGCCTCGGGGGTCGAGCGCACCCTGTCGGTATCCTCGATGCGCAACAGGAACTTGCTGTCGCCACCCGCGCCGTAAAGCTGGTGGTGGCGCGCGAAGAGCCAGTTGAAGAGGGCGGTGCGGGCGCCGCCGATATGGAGGAAGCCGGTCGGCGAGGGGGCGAAACGGACGATGACGCTCATCGCCCGAATGTAGGCTCGCCCGGCCGCTCCCGCCATCCAATCATCGGCGTTTATGCCGGGCCTGCCTCGTCCTATGCTGTGGCGACGCGACGGCGATTTACGAGGAGGGCGGCATGGATGGCGCGACACTCGGCCAGACCGAGGGCTTGACGCGGCGGCTGGCGGAAAGCGCGGCGGCCTTCACCTACGACGCGCTGCCCGACGAGGTGCGCGCGCTGGCGCGGCAATGCGTCCTCGATTATTACGGCGTCGCGCTGGCCGGCGCCGACGATCCGCTGGCGCGGATCCTGCTCGACGAACTGATCGAGGCGGGCGGCGCCGCGCAGGCGGCCGTGATCGCCAGCGCCGCTCGCCTGCCGGTGCTGTCGGCGGCGCTGGTTAACGGCGCGATCGGCCATGCGCTCGATTACGACGACGTCAACCTGGCGATGCCGGGCCATCCGTCGGTCGCGATCCTGCCGGCCCTACTGGCGCTCGCCGAAGAGCGGCACAGCCCGGGGCGCGAAATCATCGCCGCCTTCGTCGCCGGCTACGAGACCGCCTGCCGCGTCGGATCGGCCATGAAGCCCGGGCATTACAACCTCGGCTTCCACGCCACCGGCACGGTCGGCGCGTTTGGCGCCGCCGCCGCGTGCGCCCGCCTCCTCGGCCTCGACGGCGCGACTACCGCGCAGGCGCTCGGCATCGCCGGCACGCAGGCGGCCGGCCTCAAATCGCAATTCGGCACGATGTGCAAGCCGTTTCACGCCGGCAAGGCGGCGCAGAGCGGCCTTCTGGCGGCGCGGCTCGCGGCGCGCGGCTTTTCGAGCCGCCCCGACCTCCTCGAATGCGAGCAGGGCTTCGCGCTGACGCACGGCCCCGATTTCCACCCGGAGAAGGCGCTCGCCGAGCCGCTGGGCGGCTTTCACATCCGCACCAACCTCTTCAAGTACCACGCCGCCTGCTACCTGACGCATGGCCCCATCGAAAGCGCCCGTGCGGCGCGCGAGCGGCACGGCGTCAGCCCCGAAGCGATCCAGCGCATCAATCTGAAGCTCGACCGCAGCTGCGACCGGGTATGCAACATTCCCTCACCGACCGACGGGCTCGAAGCCAAGTTCAGCCTGCGCCAGACCGTCGCGATGGCGCTGGCCGGCATCGATACCGCGAGCCTCGCAGCCTACAGCGCCGCGACCGCCACCGACCCGGCGCTGGTCGCGCTGCGCGGCAAGCTGACCCTAGATTTCCAGGACGACTGGCCGCAGGCCGCCGCCGAGATCGAGATCGCGCTCAGCGACGGCCGCGTCGTGCGCGCCAGTCACGACGCCGGCATCCCGGCGGCCGACGTCGCGAGCCAGGGCGAGCGGCTCGCGGCGAAATTCGACGCGCTGGCGGGGCCGGCGCTCGGCGCGCCGCGCGCCCGCGAGTTGCGCGCGACGATCGAGGGCCTCGACGCGGTCGCCGATGTCGGCGCCCTGGCACGCCTCGCCAGCGTCCAATAGTTCATCGCGAATTTTCAACCGGAGGAAATCTGATGGCCGACACCTATCCGCTGTCCTCGAGCGATCCCGCGGCGCAGGGCTTCGCGCTGAAGCCGCTCGAACACCTCGACCGGCTGATCCGCGAGCACATCGAGGAGGGCCGCTATCCCGGCGCGCAGATCGCGCTGGCGCGACGGGGCAAACTCGCGCTGTTCCGCAGCTACGGCGACGCCAAGACCGAGGGCGGTCGGGCGGCGGCGTCGGGTGATACGCTGTTTCTCTTGTTCAGCCAGACCAAGGTGCTGACGAGCGCGGCGGTGTGGACGCTGGTCGAAGAGGGCCGGCTGTCGTTCATGGACAAAATCGCCGACCACCTGCCGGAGTTCGCGGCCCGCGGCAAGGGCGACATAACCCTGCAGCAGGTGATGACCCATCAGGGCGGCTTCCCCTCGGGCGACGTCAGCCGCGAGACCTGGGCCGACCACGCGAAAATGCGCGCCGAGGTGTGCGACTTCTCGCTCGACTGGACGCCCGGCAGCCGCCTGCAATACCACCCGCGCGCGGCGCATCTGACGCAGGCAATGGTGATCGAGGCGGTCACCGGCCGCGACTACCGCGAGGTGATCCGCGACCGCGTGCTAGCGCCGCTCGGCCTCGACCACGATATTTTCGTCGGCGTGCCGCGCGAGACGCAGGCGCGCTGCGCCGACACCTACGGCCCCGAGGCGCGCGACAACTCGCCCGAGTTCAAGGCCGCTGGGCTGCCGAGCGGCGGCGGCTACGCGACGGCGCGTGGCATGGCGGCATTCTACCAAATGCTGCTGGGGAACGGCCGGCTCGGCGATACGCGGCTGCTGTCGCCGCGTCTCGTCGCCTATGTCACGAAGAGCCACACCGGCGAGCGCGGCGACGATGCGATGGGCGGCATCCCGATGCATCGCGGCCTCGGCCCCCATATCCGCGGCGATAGCGACAAGATCCGCGGCCTCGGCACGCTGGCCGCGCCGCAGACCTTCGGCCACGGCGGCGCCGGCACCTCCTACTCGTGGGCCGACCCGACGAGCGGGGTGTCGTTTACCTACCTCAGCAATTACGTGCAGCCCGACCCGTGGCATTCGGCGCGGCTCGACCGCATCGCCAATCTGGTGCACGCCGCGATCGACTGACGGCGCGGATGTCCGACCCGGTCGTCGACGCGGTCGTCCGCCATATCGCGCGCGTCGCGAGCGGCGAACTGCCGCGGGATGCGCGGCGCGCGGCCATGGCGTTCATCGCGGATTCGCTCGGCGTCGGCATCGCTGGCGCCGCGGCGCCGTGGCGGCGCGAGGTGCTCGACATGGCTGCGGCGCCCGGCGGCGCGGCCGAGGCGAGCGTCTGGGGCAGTGGCGAGAAGCTGCCGCTCGGCCAGGCCGCGATGGTCAACGGCTACCAGATGCACGCGCTCGAATTCGACTGCGTCCACGAGGAAGCCGTCGTGCACGCGATGTCGGCGGTGCTGCCGTGCCTGCTCGGCTGGGCCGAGCGCGGCGGCGGGACCCCGGGCGAGAGGGTGCTGCGCGCGGTCGTCGCCGGCATCGACGTCGCGGTCAGCCTCGGGCTGTGCTCGCGCGCCCCGATGCGCTTCTTCCGCCCGGCCAATTGCAGCGGTTTCGGCGCGGTGGCCGGGCTCGCGCTGCTGGCGGGGCTCGACGAGACGCAGACCCGCGACGCGCTCGGCATCTACTACGGGCAATGCGCCGGGACGATGCAGGCGCATCTCGAAGCGACGCCGCAGCTGGCGATGCAGATGGGCTTTGCGGCGCGCGCCGCGGTGAGCGCGGTCGAGCTGGCGCGGCGCGGCATGCCCGGGCCGCGGGCGCCGATCTCGGGTCCCTTCGGCTATTTCGCGCTGTTCGACGGCGTCGCCGACGCGGCGCCCTTCGAGGCGCTCGGCCGCCGCTGGCGGGTCGGCGAACTGAGCCACAAGCCGTTCCCCTCGGGCCGCGCGACGCATGGCGGCATCGATGGGCTGCAGCGGCTGGTGGCGGCCCACCGGATCGCTGCCGAAAGCGTGCGCGCCGGGCGCTTCCGCGTGCCGCCCTTGACCCACCGGCTGGTCGGCCGGCCGCCACAGGACGCGATGACGATCGCCTATGCTCGGCTGTGCCTCTCTTATGTCGGGGCGGTCTGCCTGCGGCGCGGCACGGTCGCTCTGGACGATTTTACGCCGGAAGCGCTTGGCGATCCCGTCACCCTCGCCCTTGCCGGCCGCCTTGCGGTGATCGACGACGGCAACCCCGACCCCAACACGCTGCTGCCGCAGCGCGTCGAACTCGACCTCGCCGACGGTACCAGCCTCGCCTGCGACATCGCGCAGGTACTCGGCAGCCCGGCCCGCCCGCTATCGCCGGAAGCGGCGCGCGCCAAGTTCGCGGCGTGCTGCGGCACGCTCGCCGACCGTGGCGCGGCGCTGTGGAACACCGCGATGGCGCTCGACCGCCTCCCCGACATCCGGCCGCTGCTGGCGCACCGGGGCAATTAGCGGGCGCGGCGCACGCCGGCCATTTCTATTGCCGATTGAGTGTAAACGGCAATTGTGGGAAGCTTGCCGGCGATATGAGGGTACGTTGACGAGGGGAGGACAGCAAAGATGATCAAGGGCCGGACCATAGCGACCGCGGCGTTGTCGTTTGCCGCGCTGATCCTGGCGGCATGCGCGCCAGCGCCGCCGCCACCACCACCGCCCCCCCCGCCGCCGCCGCCGATCGTCGGGCCGCAGACGATGTCGGAGCGCAGCCTGTTGACGATGGCGGCCGACCAGACCTTCGTCAGCGGCGGCTATCACCTGAGCCGAGTCGGCCACGCGAAGCTCGATTCGATCGTCCCGGCCTTGCAGGGGCTGACCAACGGCAAGATCGTCGTCTACGGCTACACCGACAATCAGCCGGTCGGCGCCAAGCTGAAGAGCCGCGGGATCGTCGACAATCTTGACCTGTCCTCGAAGCGCGCCAACGAGGTCGTCAGGTATCTGAGCTCGAAGGGTATCAACCCGGCCATCATGTCGGCCAAGGGCCGCGGCGACACGCACCCGATCGCGCCGAACGACAGCGCGGCGGGCCGCGCCCAGAACCGCCGCATCGAGGTGGTCGTCGAGCAGCCGACCGGCTGACCGGCGAGGGGCAAGGCGGGCGGATCGATCTCCGCCCGCCGGCCCGCCGCTAGTACGAGCGCGGCATGCCGAGGACGTGCTGGCCGATATAGGCCAGGATCAAATTGGTCGAGATCGGGGCAGTCTGGTAGATCCGCACCTCGCGCCATTTGCGCTCGATGTCGTATTCCTTGGCGAAGGCGAAGCCGCCATAGGTTTGGAAGGTTGCGTCGGCGGCGTGCCAGGTCGCTTCCGAGGCGAGGAGCTTCGCCATGTTGGCGTCGGCGCCGCATTCCCTTCCGGCGTCGAAGAGCGCAGCGGCGCGGCGGCAGATCATGTCGGCGGCTTCCAGTTCGGCGTAGGCGCGCGCCAGCGGGAACTGCACCCCCTGGTTCTGCCCGATCGGCTTGTCGAACACGACCCGCTCGTTGGCGTAGTCGATGCCCTTTTTGAGGAGCCAGCGGCCGTCGCCGATGCATTCCTGCGCGACCAGGATGCGCTCGGCGTTCATCCCGTCGAGGATGTAGCGAAAGCCCCTGCCCTCTTCGCCGATCAGGTTTTCCGCCGGCACTTTCAGGTTGTCGAAGAAGACTTCGTTGGTGTTGTGGTTGATCATCGCTTCGATCGGCCGGATTTCGAGGCCGTGGCCGACGCTCTCGCGCAGATCGACCAGAAACACCGAGAGCCCGTCGGTGCGCCGCTTGACCTCCTCGACCGGCGTCGTGCGCGCCAGCAGCAGCATCAAATCCGAGTGCCGCGCGCGCGAGGTCCACACCTTCTGGCCACTGACAAGGTAATGGTCGCCGTTGCCGGCCCTGACCGCGCGGGTCTTCAGCTTGGTCGTGTCGGAGCCGCTGGTCGGCTCGGTGACGCCAAACGCCTGCAGGCGTAGTTCGCCCGAGGCGATCTTCGGCAGATAGCGCTCCTTCTGCTCGGCGCTGCCGTGCCTGAGCAGCGTCCCCATGATGTACATCTGGGCGTGGCCCTGGCTCGCGGTACAGCCGCTGGCGTTGATCTCCTCGAGGATCACCGCGGCGGCGCGCAGCGGCAGCCCGGAGCCGCCATATTCCTCGGGGATCAGCGAGGCGAGAAAGCCGCCCTCGGTCAATTCCGCGATGAACGCGCTCGGATATTCCTGCGCGTCCTCCAACCCGCGCCAATAGGCGCCGGGGTATTTCTCGCAGATCTTGCGCACCGACTGGCGCAGCTCGGAATAATCCTCGCCGAGCGCCAGCATCACCGGCTCTCCCGCCTGCTCGCCATAGGGCATCGCCCGCTCCTCTCCCCGTGCTGCGCCTAAAATATAATGGACGCATCGGTCGACCAATTCGAGCGCTTCAAACGACCGCCGCGAAATGTTACATGTCACCCATAGAGGAATGACCATGGCGACATCATCGGCACGGACGCCAGCGAGCCGCGAACGCGTCAAGGGATATCGCGAGAGGCTGCGCAAGCAGGGGCTACGCCCTATTCAGCTTTGGGTGCCCGACGTGCGCGCGCCGACCTTCGCGGCCGAAGCGCATCGCCAGTCGGCCGCGATTGCGTCCAGCCCATACGAGGCCGATGACCAAGCCTTTGTCGACGCTATTTCCGATCAGACCGATCGATGAGGCGAGGCGAGGTCTGGACCGCTTCTGGCGGAACGGGCTACGCCGGCAAGCCGCGCCCGGTGGTAATCGTCCAGGACGATCGCTTCGACGTGACGGCGTCGATCACGGTATGCGGCTTCACCACCGACCCGACAGATGCGCCATTGTTTCGGCTGGCAATCGAGCCGCGCCCCGAGAACGGACTTGAGCTACCGTCACGCTTGATGGTCGACAAGATCGCCACGATCGGCCGCACAAGGCTCGGGCGCCGCCTCGGGCGCCTCGCCGATACCGACATGCTGCGGCTGAACCGCGCGATAGTCGTGTTTCTCGGGCTTGCCGGGGGTTAGATCGCGAGCCACGCGTTAGCCGGCGCGCGCGGCGCGGTATTCGCGGCGGACGATCTCGAGGAGCTCGGCCGCCGAAGTGGCGGCGGCGGCGCTCTCGAAGGTCACTTCGCCGTGCTGCATCAGCATGATGCGGTCGCAGATTTCGAGCGTCTGGGCATAATTGTGCGCGATCATCACGATCGCGATGTCGCCGCGCGCCTTCAGCCGCTCGATGAGATCGATGATGAGGCGCGCCTCGCGCGCCCCCATCGCCGCCAGCGGCTCGTCGAGCAAGAGGATGCGCGCCTCGCCATGCACCGCCCGCGCCACCGCGATCGCCTGCCGCTGACCGCCCGACAGCGCGCCGACCTCGACCTCGACCGATGGCACGTCGACCCCGATATCGGCGAGCGCGCGCGCCGCCTGCCGCCGCATCGCGGCGTGGTCGAGCAGGCGCAGCGGCCAGGGGCGCAGAAGTTCTCGGTTCAAAAACATGTTGTGGTAGACGCTGAGGCCGTTGACCAGCGCCAGATCCTGGTAGACGCACTCGATGCCCAGCGCGCGCGCTTCGCCGACCGAACCCAGCGCCACCGGCCGCCCGTCGACCAACACCTGCCCGGCATCGGGCTGGTGATAGCCGGTCAGGATCTTGATCAGCGTCGACTTGCCGGCGCCGTTGTCGCCGAGAATGCCGAGCGTCTCACCGCGCGAGACGTGCATCGAGACGCCGCTGAGCGCGGTGACGTGGCCGAAATTCTTGACCAGCCCATCGGCGCGGATGGCTTCGCCGCCGGCGGTCATCCGCGGGCCCGCCAGCGCGCGAGATGGATGTTGGCGACCATCGCGATCAGGATCGCGGCGCCGATGATGATGTTGAACATGAAGGCGTTGATGCCCTGTAGCGTAAAGCCGTCCTGCAAGACGCCGAGCATGATGCCGCCGACGAGGCCGCCGATGATCGTGCCGGCGCCGCCGGCGATCGCGGTGCCGCCGATGACGCCCGAGGCGACGCCCAAGAACATGATGTTGCTGCCGCCGGCCAGCGGATCGGCCGAGCCGACGCGAAAGGCTTCCATCAGCCCGGTCAGCCCGCCCAGCGTGCTGGTCAGCACGAAATTGCCGATCTTGATGCGGTTGATGCGGATGCCGGCTTCGGCAGCGGCGACGATATTGCCGCCGGTCGCCACCGTATGCAGGCCCCAGCGTGTATGGCGCAGCACGACGTGCATCACCGCGACGATCGCCACCGCCCACAGGATCTCGGCATAGCCCCAGGCGCCCATGACCCCGGTCAGCGTGGCGCCGCCCGGTATGTTGGCCGGGAAGCCGCGCGAGATCGTCAGCGTGACGCCGTTGATCAGGAACAGCATGCCCAAGGTCGTGATGAACGACGGCACGCTGAGCCCGATCGTGATCAGTCCGATCAGGAGCCCGATCAGCGCGCTGACCGCGACCGCGACGCCGATTGCCGCGACGGTCGGCAATCCGGCCGCCTGGGCAAACCCCATCACGAATGGCGCCAGCGCGAACACCTGCCCGACCGAGAGATCGATCTCGCGGCAAATCAGCAGCATGATCTCCCCGCAGGCGATGATCACCGGCGCCGCGACGAATTGCGACAGCGTCTCCAGATTGTCGTTGCTGATGAAGTTGCGGTTGACCAGCTCGAAATAGACAATGAGCGCCGCCGACACGACAACGACGCTCGCCTCCGGCCGCAGCAGCAGCCCGTGCAGCCGCTTGAGCATCTGCGAGGCGTGTGGCGAGCGCGCCGTGCGTCCTTCGAGACGCGGCCCTTCGGGTCGCTCCTCAGGATAACGACTGTTTTCTCTATTCATCAAAGGCTTACGTCATCCTGAGGTGCCTCGCGAAGCGAGGCCTCGAAGGACGCACCGCCTCAGCCGCCGATCGCGCCGCTGCGCGGCACGATTTGCGCTTCCTTCGCGCTGCCTTCGTAGCGGGTCTTGGTGTTGAGATACGGCGCGACGCTCTCCTTGGTGACGAATTTGAGGCCGGTGTTGATGTCTGCGGGGCCGACGAGGCCGCCCGAGGCCTTGAAGGCGAACATCTCCATCACCGTGTAGAAGCCCTGGAGATAGGGCTGCTGGTCGATCACGAAATCGAGAAACCCGTCATTGACTGCTTCGAGCGAGCGCGGCAAGAGGTCATAGCCGCCGGCGTGCACGCCCTTCTTGGCGAGGTCGTATTGCCGCATCACGAGGCCGGTGTTCATCGTGTCGCCGCCGCCGACGCCGAACATGCCTTTGACGCCCGGGTGCCCGAGGTAATAGGCGCGGATTTTTGACAGCGAGTTGTTCACCGTCGGGTCGGTGGCGATCATCGTCGCGTTGATCTTGGCGCCGGATTTCTTGATCGCGTCGATCGCGCCGTCGACCCGCGGCTGCAGGTTGAGCTGGCCGGGCGTCGCAATGAAGATCGCCACCTCGCCCTCGCCGACCAGCTTGACGATGCGCTCGCCCATCATCTGGCCCGACAGGTAGAGGTCCTGGCCGATATAGGCGAGACGCTTGTTGCCGCTGCCATGCGGCGCGTCGGCGTTGTAGGCGAAAACCGGGATGCCGGTCTCCAACGCGTGCGCCACCGGGCGGTCGAAGCCGTGCGGGTCGACGATGCACACCGCGATCGCATCGGCCTTGCCGGCGATCGCGGCGTTCATTGCGTTGACCATCTGCGCGACGTCGGAGGTTTCCGAGCCGGTCCACTGGTAGTCGCAGCCCAGAAGCGCGCAGGCGTCGGCGATGCCGTATTGGCAGGGCACGAAGAACGCGTTGGTCGTCACGTGGTTGACGAACACGAACTTCCAGCGCGGATGCTCGGGAAAGGGCGGCGCATCGGCCGCCCTGGCCGCTCGCGGCGCGGCGCCGAGCAGCGCCGCCGCCGAACCGAGCGCGGCGCCGCGCATCAGCGCGCGCCGCGGCAGCCGCGCGCCGACCGCCGCGACAAATTCTTCCGGTGGTTTTTTCATGTCGTCTCCTCCCCTGATTTAGCCTGAACCATATCGCGGCGCGTCCCGATGGTCATCATTCCGCACGGTTCATCCGCCGGTGAATCGCGGCTTTTGCGCGCCGGCCGGGAATACGATTTTCCTTTGGCATCGCCCGACCGCTCCTGATTCCCTATAACCTCCTCCCTGTCCTCGTGTCTGTGTGGTGCAGCGATGTCGAGCAATCAGCCCCTCTCCGGCCTCGTCGTGATCGAGATCGGCCACTCGATCGCGGCGCCCTATGCCGGGATGATCCTCGGCGAATTGGGCGCCGAGGTCGTCAAGGTCGAGAACCCCAAGGGGGGCGATGCCTGCCGCGGCTGGGGGCCGCCTTTCCTCGAAGGCGCGGCGACGTGCTTTCACGCGGTCAACCGCGCTAAGGAGGGCATCACGATCGACCTCGCCGATCCCGCCGATGCGGCGCGGCTGCGCGCGCTGATCCTGGAGCGCGCCGACGTCGTGCTGCACAACCTCAAATTGGGCGCGCTCGACCGCTACGGGCTCGGCGCCGCCGAACTCGTCGCCGCGAAACCGAGCCTGGTCTTCTGCAACCTCGGCGCGTTCGGCGCCACCGGGCCGCTGCGCGAGCGGCCGGGCTACGACCCGATGATGCAGGCCTATAGCGGCCTGATGAGCCTCCTCGGCGAAGATGGTCGCCCGCCGGTTCGCGTCCCTGCCTCGATCATCGACATGGGCGCCGGGATGTGGTCGGTCATTGGCATCCTCGCCGCATTGCAGGAACGGGGCCGCACCGGCAAGGGCGGCATCGTCGATACGTCGCTCTACGAGACCGGGCTTGCCTGGATGAGCATCTACCTCGCCGGCTTTCTGGCGAACCGCGAGATCCCGGCGCGGCACGGCTCGGGGGTCGACATGATCGTGCCCTACCAGGCGTTCGCCGCGGCCGACGGCTACATGATGGTGGCGGCCGGCAACGACAATCTCTTCCGCCGCCTCGCCGCGGTCATCGGCCGGCCGGGTCTCGCCGAGGACCCGCGCTTTCGCAGCAACCAGGACCGCGTCGTCCACCGCGGCGAACTGGTGCCGATCCTCGCCGACATCTTCGCGACGCGACGGCGGGCCGACTGGGCCGAGCGGCTGGAAGCCGCCGGCATCCCGAACGGGCCGATCAACACGCTCGACCAGGTCGTCGCCGACCCGCAGACGCAAGCGCTCGGCATGATCCAGCAAAAGCCGGGGAGCGCGCTCGGGCTCGTCGGCCTGCCGCTGTCGTTCGACGGCGCCCGGCCGCCCTTCGCCAAGGCCGCGCCGGCGCTCGGCGAAAACAACGCAACCCGGCTGGGCTGAGCCGCCATGAAACCATATCGCCTGCTGGCGCCGGCGCTGTTGGCGGCACTTTGCGCCTGCGGCAGCGTTGCAAGCGCGCCGCCGAACCCGGCGCTGGCCGACGCGGTGATGCAGTCGGCCGAGCAGGGCGGCAAGTTCATCGCCCTCCTCGGTCCGCGCCGCCCGCATGCCGAGCCGTTTCTCGGTGTGCCGGGGACCAATTTCTACGCGCTCCGCAGCTGGCTCGACACCAGGACCGGCGAGCGGGTATCGCAGCTCTACGTCGAGGACAGCTATTTCGGCGCCAAACGCGACTGGGATGCGGCGCGCGATAGCCAGGGCCGGCCGCTGAAATTTGTCGCGATCAGCGACAACGAGATCACCTGCGAGAAGGGCTGCTCCTACGCTGAGGAATTCGCCGCCGAACTGCCCGAGGCGATGCTGCGGGCGAGCCCCGCCGGGCTGACCGTCGCCTTCGCGGCGAAGTCGGGGGCGCGCAAGACGATCAGAGTGCCGGCGGAGCTGGTCGCGAAGCAGCTGGCCGCCCTCGATGCGGCGCGCGCCGCGCTGCCGGCCGCCGCCGCCGCACCGCCGGCCGGCAACCCGGTGCGCTAGCGCCGGCCACCCGGCGCGCGACCACCCGCCGCGGAAGCGGCGTCAGGAGGCGGGGTCGGCGAGCGAAGTCGGTTGCGGCGGGTCGGCGGCTTCGCCCTCGGGCGCGCCCCCTTCCGCGGCATCCTCCTGGCGCGCCGCGGTGCGCCGGCTTGCCGCGACCTCGGCCCGGATGCCGGTGCCGGCCATCAGCATCTCGGCGGTGAAGGCGCAGATGGCGCCGAGCGCACACCCGACCGCGAGGCCGAACAGCCCGATCAAGAGCGAGGCGATCGCCGCCTCGCCCAACGCGCCGACAAACAGCACGAGCACGGCGCCGCACGTCGCCGCGCCGCCGATGGCGCCGAGGATGACCGCCACATCGAGCGCCACCGAGCGGCGATGCAGTTGGGCGAGCTGCGCCGAGAGCGCGCCTGCCTCGGCGGCATCGGCGACGTCGAGCGCCTTGGAGACCGCCTCGACCCGATCGGCGACCCGCGCCAGCCGCGTCGAAAACACATTGAGCAGAGTCGCGATCCCGCCCAGCAGGAAGACAGGCGTCAGCGCCACCTGGATGACGTGGGCGATCGGATCGAGCGCCGACCCGCTGTTCTCGATCCCGAACATCAGCCGCCCGACCTCGCCCCTCGCCCCGATGATCGCGCTTCACTTGCCGCGCCGATGGTAGCGGCGCGGGCGCCCCGTGGCGCTCAATACCCGAACTGGTGGGCGAGGTACCCGATAAAAATCCGGCGCACGGGAAAGTCAGCGGCGCACCGCCGCAGCGCGCGCCGCCGCCGAGCGCCACCCGGCTACCGGATTCCGCAACGCGGCCATCACCCGGCGCACTGCCGGCGACCCTTGTGCGTCGCCCCGGTTGGGCCTAAAGATTTTCGCAAGGGACCCGCAACGTCCCGACCGGGCTCCGCCGCGAGCCGCTGGAAGGAATCGCCCATGGCCACGACCGAGGTCCTCGCTCCTCGACAATACATCCGCGTGCCGCGGCGCGGCCCGATCACCCGCCTGCTCGAGGACGAGCGCTGGCTGGCGCTGTGCCTGATGCTGCCGACGGTCATCCTGCTCGGCCTCTTCATCGCCTATCCGTTCGTCAAGGGCATCGAGCTGTCGGTGACCGACACCACGGTCGGCGTCCCGGGCAAGTTCGTCGGGCTCGCCAATTTCCAGAAGATCTGGAACGACGACATCTTCCGCCAGGCGGTGTGGAACACCTGCCTCTACACCTTCGTCACCACGGTCTTCAAACTGCTGCTGGGCCTGTGGCTCGCCTTGTTGCTCAATCGGCATTTCAAGGGAAAGGCGTTCATGCGCGCCTTTATCCTGTTGCCGTTCATCATTCCGACCGTGCTGTCGACGTTTGCGTGGAAATGGATGTTCGACCCGACCTTCAGCGTGTTGAACTATGTGCTGTTCCACATCGGGGTGATCCACGGCCGGATCAACTGGCTGGGCGACCCCACCCTGGCGATGGTCTCGGTGATCATCGTCAACGTGTGGCGCGGCGTGCCGTTTTACGCGATCAGCCTGCTCGCCGGCTTGCAGACGATCAGCCCCGAATTGCACGAGGCCGCGGCGATCGACGGGGCGCGCGCCTGGGCCCGCTTCCGCCATGTGACCTGGCCGCTGCTGCTGCCGGTGACCCTGGTCATCGTGCTGTTTTCGGTGATCCAGACCTTCGCCGATTTCCAGCTGGTTTACGTGCTGACGGGCGGCGGCCCGGCCAACGCGACGCAGCTCTTCGCGACCTACGCCTATCAGCTCGGCATCGGCACCGGGCTGTTGAGCCAGGGGGCGGCGATCTCGCTGGCGATCTTCCCGATATTGCTGCTGGTCGTGATCATGCAGCTTGTCTACATCCGCCGGACGGAGACCCTCTGAGCCATGATTGAAGGAGCATCCTGGCGGCGCTGGGTCTTTTTCTATGTGCCGGTGACCGGGTTCGTCGTCGCGCTGCTGTTTCCGTTTTACTGGATGGTCATCACGACGGTGCGGCCCGACAAGGAACTCTACCGGCCGTGGAACGCGGCCAACTACGCGCCGTTCTGGACCACCCACCCGACGTTCGACC
>Ga0209579_10000710_pt1 | contig 30764 bp, 31 predicted proteins | sample Coa_R1_2_FD_187152 | JGI IMG/M metagenome (GOLD analysis project Ga0209579, IMG submission 187152) | Surface soil microbial communities from Centralia Pennsylvania, which are recovering from an underground coalmine fire - Coalmine... | ecosystem: Environmental > Terrestrial > Soil >... | reverse complement strand
AGCACGAGCAATCCGCGCTCGACGAGATCGAATGCGTTGTCGAAGCGTGCCGCCCATTCCTCGAAACATGCGCGGCTCGCGAGATGAAGATCGCGCAGGAGCGGCGCGGCGCGCTCGACGTGCGTGCGATTCGCGGCCCGCATGAACCTCGCACCCCAGGCGAGAAGATCGGCGCTCGCGCGCGGCTTCACGTAGAGCGGACTCGTGCGCTTCCAGAGGCTCCGCAATGCGAGCGAGACGGCGCCGGGGCTCGCGAGGGGCACGAAGTGACTCGGCACGATCATGCCGGCGTTCGCGAACGAGCAGCCATCGCGCTCGGGTTCGCCGCGTTCGAGCACAACGACGTGATGGCCCTTCGTCGCGCAAGAATAGGCGACGCACAGTCCGATGACGCCGCCACCGATGACGACGACGCGTCGCCCGATCACCCGCTAAGACGCTTTCTTCCGCACGCGCTCGTCGTCCCAGGACACTGGAACGTTCTCGAGCATGTGGGCGACGAGGAATGACAAGTCGCACTTTGGCGTCCATCCCCAGTCCGCCCTGGCGTGCGCGTCGTCGATCGTCCTCGGCCACGAATCGGCGATCTTCTGGCGATAATCCGGCTCATAAGCAATCTGGAAGGATGGCACGTGTCGACGGATCTCGCTTGCAAGCTCGGCTGGGCTGAAGCTCAATCCGGCGAGGTTATACGACGAGCGTACCCGAATTCGTGCTGGATGCGCGTCCATGAGATCGAGCGCCGCGCGAATCGCATCCGGCATGTAGATCATCGGCAGGATCGTGTCGGCTGCGAGAAAACATCGATACACCTCGCCGCGGCGCGCGGCCTGGAAGATCGCGACGGCGTAGTCCGTGGTGCCGCCGCCTGGCGGCGTGCCGTAGCCGATCACGCCGGGATAGCGAACGCTTCGCACGTCGACACCGAACTTGCCGAAGTAATACTCGCACAGGCGCTCGCCCGCTTCCTTGCTCGCGCCGTACATCGTTGTCGGGTCCATCACCGCCCATTGCGGCGTTCCGTCCGCCGGGCTGTGCGGACCAAACGCCGCGATCGACGATGGCCAGAAGACGCGCGCGACGCGTTTTTCCCGGGCGAGCTCCAGTACGTTGAGCAGGCCATTCACATTGAGCGTCCAGGTGGCGAGTGGCGCCGATTCGCCTCTCGCCGACAGCAGTGCCGCGAGCAGATAGACATCGCCGATATCGTGGCGCTCGGCAATCTCGCGAAGGCGCGCGCTATCGAGGACGTCGAGGCAGACGAACTGCACCCGATGAGGACGCCGCGGGAGCACGACGTCGGCGGCAATGACGTTTGCCTCGCCGTTCCGGCGCGCGAGCGCCGCGACCAGCTCGCTGCCGATCTGTCCGTTCGCGCCGATCACCAAAGACTTCGCCATGTTCAGCCTTCTCGAAGAAAGTCCGGATCGCTATACCGGAGCAATGCCATAATAGAGGAAAAACGTTCGATATAGCGAATATTCTAGAACGAGGAAATCGACGATGGCAAACCGACCCGCGGCGACCGGACGCTCCGTCACGCTTCCTCCCCCGGTTGGCGCGACGCTTCAGCGACTGCGCCTTGCCCGCAAGATGACTCTCGAGCAACTCTCGCGCGCCGCCGGCGTATCGAAGTCCATGTTGTCGGAAATCGAGCGCGACAAAGCGAACCCCACGATCGCCGTTGCGTGGCGCCTCGCGAACGCGCTTGGTCTCGAGCTCAACCAGCTATTCGCGCCAAGCCAGCGCGAGCGCGAGACGGTTCGCGTGCTCGGTCGTCACGAGATGCCGTCGCTCACGGGCAACGACGAGCGGCACGTGCTGAAGATTCTCGGGCCCATGGAGCTCGCGGGTCGTTTCGAGTGGTATGACCTCGCGCTTGCGGGGGGCGGAACGCTGAAGTCCGAGGGCCACGACCCCGGAACGATGGAGCACCTCACCGTGCTCGGCGGTGTCATGGAAGTGACGGTGGGCGAGACGACCAGGCGCGTGCGAAGTGGCGAGACGGCGCGCTACCCTGCCGATCACGTGCACGCGATCGCGAATCCGGCGTCGATCGGCGCGCACGGCATCCTCGTGGTCGTGCACGGCACGCACCTCTGACCCCTATATAGTGCTTGACACGCGGACTGATACGGCAGTACGGTTCGCAGACCATGTCAGAAGCCCGCAGTCCGAGCATCGGGCAAGCACTCGCTATATAGGAGTTCTCGCTTTTTGAGCGCTGTCATCCAGCTATCGAAGCAGCTCGCGCGAGGCGGTGAAGCGGCGCATGCGCCCAAGTATCAGCGTATCGCGGACCTGCTGCTCGATCGCATCGAAAAAGGGCATTGGAAGGCGGGCGAGTTGCTGCCATCGGAGGCCGATCTCGCCGATGCGCTTCCCGCAAGCCTCGGCACGATCCAGAAGGCGCTCAACCTGCTCGCCGCCCGCGGAATCGTCGTGCGCGAGCAGGGCAAGGGCACGTTCGTCATTCGCGCACGAACGCCCGACCGGTACCTGCGGCACTTCCGCTTCCTCGGCGAAGACGGCAAGACACTGCTGCCGGCGTACATGCGCATGCTGTCCGTGGATCTCACCGGCGAGCGCGGTCCATGGGCGGCGTTCCTCGGCAGCGAGAAGGAGTACGTGCACCTTCGCCGTCTCATGAACATTAACGGCGAGTTCGACGTCTTCAGCGAGATCTACCTCTCCGGCGATCGCTTCCGCGTGATCGCCGGCATGGACCTGCACGAGCTCGAAGGCGCGTCGATCCGCGATCTACTGAGCGACCGGTTCAACGCGCCGACGCTCAAGGTCGAGCAGACGTTTCGCTGCGCGCCTATACCGCCGCGCGTCTGCCGCGAAATCGGAATCGCGCACGGCACGCCGGGGATCGCCTGGGAGATCTGTGGACGAAGCTATCGCGACGCCCCGATCACATTTCAGCGCGCTTACGTGCCGCCGGTCGATCGGCCATTCCAGGTACTCGGCCGGTTCGTCTGACACTCGATTGCTTCCGAAGGGAACGCGCCATGGCCACTTCCGACCCGATGTCGACCGCCCCCTTCTCCTTCGTCGAGCTCCCTGCAACCCGCAGCCCGCACAAGCCACGCCGCACGGGGCTCACGATGGTCGCCGACTTCGGCTTGCCTTATCGCTACGCCGAAGACATTCTCGACATGGCCGGGCGGTACATCGACCTCGTGAAAATCGCGGTCGGCACGTCGCGCCTCTACGAGCCCGACATGCTGCGCCGCAAGCTCGAGCTCTATCGCGCGCGCGGAGCGCGTTCGTTTCTCGGCGGTCAGTTTCAGGAGTACGTCTACGCAACGTACGGCAAGGACGCCCTGCCGCGCTTCCTGAACGAGGCGCGACGCGTTGGATTCGAGACGATCGAGATCTCCGACAACTGCGTGCCGCTCTCCGACACCGAGCGCCGCGAGCAGATTCGCGTCGCGCTCGATTGCGGCCTGGCGGTCTTCGGCGAAGTCGGATCGAAGGACACGAAGACCGATGCGAAAGTCCTTGCCGAGCAGGCGCAAACATGTTTCGACGCCGGCTGCGAGCTCGTGCTCGTCGAAGCCGCCGAACTGATGCACGCGGGCGAGCCCAATCGCGCGCTGATCACCGAGCTTTGCACCGCGATCGACTTTTCGAAGGTACTGATCGAGCTGCCGGGGCCATGGATCTCGGGCATCACGCTGTCCGCGATCGAGGACATGAAGAAGTTCCTTGTGCGCGAATTCGGACCGGACGTGAACATCGCCAACGTGATGCCGAACGACATCATGGAAACGGAGGCGCTTCGTGTGGGCCTTGGCGTCGTGGGTCCGAGCGTGCCGGAAAAGTGAATCGACGACTCGTTTCGAAGGAGGACATGTGATGTTGCGGCACGTCGGATTCACCTCCGGCCTCGCGTGCGCGGTCGTGGCTGCGATGACGTTTTTCGCACAGCCGGCGAGCGCCGCCGAGATCAACATCGGGCGGCAGCTCGGCATCGGCTACCTGCAGGTGTACGTGATGGAGCAGCACAAACTTCTCAAGAAGCACGCGAAGGCCGAGGGCATCGGCGACCTCACGGTCAATTACCACGCGATCGGCAGTCCGGCCGTCCTCAACGACGGGCTACTGTCGGGCAAGCTCGACATCGTCGTCGCCGGTCCGACGAGCTTTCTCGTTCTATGGGACCGCACGCGCGGCACCGACAACGCGGTCAAGATGATTTCCGGATTGAGCCAGCAGCCGGTCTATCTCGTCGCCAATACGCCGCGGATCAAGACGCTCGCGGATTTCACCGCCGACGATCGCATTGCGGTTCCCGCGGTCAAGACCTCGACGCAGGCGATCCTGCTCGGCATTGCCGCCGAAAAGATGTTCGGCAAGGATCAGCGGACCCGGTTCGACAAGATGCAGATCGCGTACTCGCATCCCGACGCCGTCGTCGCGATGTCGACGCACTCGGGCATCACCGCGCACTTCGCGAGCATTCCGTTCTACGGGCAGGAGCTCGCGCTGCCAGGCATGCACAAGGTCATCGACTCGTATCAGATTCTCGGCGGCCCGGCCACGCTGTTCTGCCTATGGACCACGACGCGCTTTCACGACCAGCACCCGAAGATCATCAAAGCGCTCTGGGGCGCGCTCGAGGAGGCTACGAAGTACGTCAAGGATCATCCCGACGACGCGACGAAGATCTACCTGAAGCTCGACAACTCGAAGCAATCGGTCGAGTCGATTGTGAAGTTGCTCGCCGACCCGCAAGTCGTCTATTCCCTCACGCCAAAGAACCTCATGCCGTTCGCCGATTACATGGCGAGTAGCGGCATGCTGCGAACGAAGCCCCAGAGCTGGAAGGACCTCGTCTTCCCCGAGGCGTTCTCGTTGCCGGGAAGCTGAGGCGATGCCGCATTCCACGTACTTCGCCGAGCGCATGGGCCATGCGACGATCGACCCCCACGGCGAGTTCAAGGCCGGCAACTTCCAGTCGCTGACGCTCACGTACACCGCCGGCTACTTCGGCATCGACGATACCGGATCGATCAAGATCGTTCACCGCTTCGCCAGCGACATGGGTCGGCCCCAGTTCACCGACCCGAAGGGCTGGAACTACACGACGGTCGAGGCAAGCAACGGTGCGGTGCTCGACTTGCAGTACGACGCGAAGCGCAACATCCGGCCGTGGGACAAGACGCTGTTCATCCGCGTCGTCCGCGGCTTCCTGCGCGAAGGCGATCGCATCATCGTGCGCTTCGGCGATCGCCGCGAAGGCTCGCCCGGGATTCGCATGCAGACTTTCAACGAGCCGACGTTCGAGTTTCGCGTGCTCGTCGACGCTTGGGCGACGTACAACTACATCGAGTTGCCGCAGCAGCCGTGGATCTCGATCGTCGCCGGGCCGCCGGCAACATGGCAGGCAGTCCTGCCGACCACGCGGCGAATCGGTGACAGGTTCCGCCTCGGCTTCAAGGGCGTCGACCGCTGGGGCAACCCTTCGCATCGCGCCGCCGGCACGTATCGGCTCGAAGCGGGCGGCGAGATCTCGGGACTCCCCGCGACGATCACGGTCGCGGAAGGCCAGCATGCGCTCACCATCGATGGGCTGACCGCCGAACGTGCGGGCGAATGCGTCGTGCGCGTTCGCGACGCGGAAGGTCGTCTTCTCTGCACCAGCAATCCGATGCAGATCGTCGCCGAGGCAGCGCTCCTCCCCTACTGGGGCGACCTGCACGGTCAATCGGAGGAGACGATCGGCACCAACTCCGCACGCGAGCTGATCGAATTCGCCCGAGACCGCGCGTTTCTCGACGTGATGAGCCACCAGGCGAACGACTTCCAGATCACCACACCTTTCTGGAACGCGCTCAACGTGCTGACGCGCGAATTCAACGAGGACGGGCGCTTCGTGATCTTTCCCGGCTACGAGTGGTCCGGCAATACCGGGCTCGGCGGCGACCGCAACGTGATGTTCATGCACGAGGGCGAGCAGATTCACCGCTCCTCGCATGCGCTGCTCGACGATCTCTCGGACGTCGATACCGACGCGAACAGTGCGCACGATCTTTTCCGCGCATTGAAGGGACGCGACTGCGTAGTGTTCGCGCACATCGGCGGGCGGTACGCCGACATCAAGATGGCGCACGACGTGCGGCTCGAGCGCGCCGTGGAAGTCCACTCCGACTGGGGCACGTTCGAGTGGCTCGTCCAGGATGCATTCGAGCAGGGATATCGCGTCGGCATTCTCGCCAACAGCGATGGCCACAAGGGGCGACACGGCGCGAGCCATCCAGGCGCGTCGCTCTTCGGCGCGTACGGCGGCCTGTCGTGCATTCTCGCGAGCGACCTCAATCGGTGCGCAATCTTCGACGCGCTGCGCAAGCGGCATCACTACGCGACGAGCGGATGCAGGCTCATCCTCGACACGCGGGTGCATTTCGATGCCGGCGCAACGCTCTTCACCGACGATCCGAATCTTGGTCCGACGACGAAGACGCCCGCGCGCGAAGCGATGATGGGCGATATCGTCTCCACGTCAGCGCGCCGCGCTCGCTTTCGCATCCGCGTGATCGGCTCGGCACCCATCGAGCGCGTGGAGATCCGCAATCGACTGCGCACGCTCGAAACGTATCGACCTTACACGGGGAACGACCTCGGTCGGCGCATTCGCGTGATCTGGGAAGGCTCGGAGTACCGGGGACGCGGGCGCCAGACGATCTGGGACGGAGGCGCGAAGCTCAGCGGAAACGCCTTCGTCCGCGTTTCACCGATCAACTTCTGGAATCTCGATCGTCGCCTCGATCAGATCGCGCCCAACGAGTTGCGTTGGTCGGCGCTTACGACCGGATGCTTTGGCGGCTTCGACGCGTGGCTCGCCGACGCGTCCGCCGGCACGCTCGCAATCGACACCGCGCTCGTCAAGACTTCGATCGACGTCGCAAGTATCGGCCTCGAGGACCGGATCTTCGACGCCGGTGGAATCCGGCGGCGCATACGTGTCTTTCGTCTTCCCGACGAGAATCCTCACCGGCATGTCGACATCGAGCGCGAGATCGAGCTCGATCGCACGCACGACAACGCGCTGTACGTCTGCGTGGTGCAGGAGGACGGCAATCTGGCGTGGTCGAGCCCGATTTATGTTTTTGAAGCGTGATGTGAATCGAGTCGCGAATTCGCAATGAACGAGTCGCAAGGAGGAAGCACGCAATGGCCAAAGTGGGCTTCATAGGACTCGGGCGCATGGGCGCAGGAATGGCGCGGAACCTGATCAAGGGCGGTCACGCGCTGACGGTGTTCGACGTTTCTCCCGGAGCGCTGAGGCCATTTGCCGAAAGCGGCGCGCATATCGCGAGCTGTTCTCGGGATGCGGCGACGGGCGCCGACTTCGTCATCACGATGCTGCCCAACTCGCGTGCGGTTCGACAGACCGTTCTCGGCGACGACGGCGCAATTGATGGCATGCCGAGCGGAAGCGTCCTCATCGACATGTCGACGGGGGGCTTTGAGGACGCGCTCGATATCGCGAGAGAGTTGAATCGCCGCGGTCATGCGTTCATCGACGCACCGGTGGGGCGCACACCTTGGGATGCCGAAGCAGGGACGTTGATGATCCTCGCAGGAGGGACGACCGAGGATATCGAGCGCGCTCGCAGTCTCTTCGAATGCATGGGAAACGAGCTTGTGCACGCGGGTCCGGTTGGGAGCGGCGTGAAACTGAAGCTCGTCAACAACTACCTTACGGTGGTGGGGTCTGCCCTTGTTGCCGAGACGCTTACGCTCGGGCGAAAGGTTGGCCTCGATCGTGATTTGCTCGTGCGGGTCCTCCGATCCACCGTTGCCGGGAAGGGTCCGCTGAACGTCTTGTATCCGAAGAAGGTTCTCGCAGGCGACATCACGCCCCTGTTTTCAGGTCGCCTGGCACACAAGGACCTCGTACTTGCCCTCGAACTGGCCAATAGCGTGGGCTCGCCATTGCCATTGGGAGCCGCAGCCCGCGAGCTTTACTCGCTCGGACAGGCATACGGAAGACTGGATGACGATATGACAGCGTTGCTGCTCGTACTGGAGAGCGCATCGCTTGCCACGACCGATCCATCCCAGACGACTTCCGGCACTCTCTACAACGAATCGCAACCTGGTCCTTGACGCAACCTTCCAAATTCACGACATGGCTACCGTTATCCCAGCACAAGACATCGGCGCGCAGCAGCCCGTCGGAACAGCCCGCTATCCCCGGCCGCGCCTTTACATCGATGGCGAATGGTACGAAGGGACGCGCGGCACGACGACGCCAATCATCAATCCAGCGACGGAAGAAACGCTTTGCGAATTGAAACATGCATCGATTGCCGACCTGGATCGCGCGCTTGCGGCAGCGCAGCGCGGTTTCGAGCAATGGCGACACGTGCCCGCCATCGAGCGAAGCAAAATTCTGCGGCGCGCCGCGGACATGATGCGGGAACGGCACGAGCATATCGCGCGCGACATCACGCTGGAGCAGGGCAAACCCCTATGCGAGTCGCGCCCGGAAGCGCTTGCTGCAGCAGATATGTTCGATTGGTACGCCGAGGAAGCCCGCCGCGCATATGGGCGCATCGTCCCGGGTCGCAGCGAAGAGGTCCGGCAGATGGTACTGCTGGAGCCACTGGGGCCGATTGCCGTGTTCACGCCATGGAACGTTCCGAGCATGGCGCCGTCGCGCAAGATCGCCGCGATACTCGCTGCCGGATGCTCCGCGATCGTGAAGGCATGCGAGGAAACGCCCGCTGGCTGCATGGCGCTGGTGCGTGCATGCGAAGACGCCGGACTGCCTCGCGGCGTCCTCAATCTCGTGTTCGGAGTTCCGGACGAGGTCTCGACGTACCTGATCCGGTCGCCGATTGTCCGCAAGTTTTCTTTCACGGGGTCGGTCGCGGTGGGCCGAAAGCTTGCCCATTTGGCGGCGGATGGTCCCAAGCGCTGCAGTATCGAGCTCGGCGGACACGCGCCCCTCATCGTCTTCGATGACGCCGACATCGAGGTCAGCGCGTCGCTTTCGGCGCGCGCGAAATTTCAGAACGCCGGCCAGATCTGCATCGCGCCCAGCCGCTTCTACGTGCATGAGCACATCTACGACAACTTTCTCAAATGTTTCAGCGAGCAGGCGGCGCGGATCAAAGTGGGTAACGGACTCGAAAAGGGAGTCACGATGGGTCCCATGGCCAACGCCCGCCGTATTTCGATGATGGAAGCGCTCGTCGCGGACGCGCTCTCTCGCGGCGCTCGCTTGAAAACGGGGGGCCGTCGACTCGGAAAAAAAGGCTTCTTTTGGCCTCCGACAATTCTGACCGACGTGCCTGACGACGCACGCATCATGATCGAAGAGCCGTTCGGACCGATCGCCCCGATCGTCCGTTTTACGCATTTCGACGATGTGATGCGACGAGCCAATTCACTCGATTACGGTCTCGCCGCGTATGCGTTTACGCGTTCCGCAAAAACGATCGACGCCGTTTCTCGCTCGATCGAAAGCGGATTGCTGGGTATCAACAGCCTTGCGCTTGCCACCCCCGAAACGCCCTTCGGTGGAATTAAGGAAAGCGGCTATGGGTTCAAGGGCGGCGAAGAGGGATTGCGCGAATACCTGTCGGTGAAGTTCGTGAGCCAGGCGGGCGTTTAGGCGACCCGCGGTGCTGTATCACAAAGTGGCTTCCGGATCAGGAGGCCGTTTCCGAGGTTTCGCGTGAACGGCCTTTCGCCGATCGCGCCCGCTACGGAGGAGATCGAATGCAAATCGAACGTGAGAACCGCCTGCTTCGCCCTAGTCACCGCTTCCCGAACGCAATTGCCATTCGCTTCATGGCGGCGCTGGCGCTGGGTGCGTGCCTCGGAGGAGGTGCGCTCGCCGCGGAAGGCGGCAAGCCCCCATCGGACAAGGAAGCCATCGACGTCAACATAGGCGGCATTCCAGGGCTGTCGCAAATGTTTTATCCGTATGTAGCGCAGCAGAAGCATTTCTTCGAAAAGCACGGCATCAAACCGAACATGGTGAACATCCAGACTGGTCCCGGTCTGGTTGTCGCGCTTCTCGGCGGCAGCAGTGATATCTCGATGGCGGGTCCGCAACTGCTGTGGCCACCGATCAAGAAGGGCGAACCGATCGTCGTCATCGCCGGTGCCATCAAGTTGAACTATCTTCTGGTGACGTGCGGCAATACACCCGTTCCTCACGCTCACGAGCCTTACCCCAAGAATCTTCAGGACTTGCGTGGAAGATCGATCGGCGCCATCGGCCTTGGGACACAAACGATGAACATGGCGGAGTCGTTGGCCAGGGCGGCCGGCTTTGTTCCGGGCAAGGATGTGCAACTCGTCGCTGTCGGAGGCCCGGCGACGATGGTTCCCGCATGCAAGCAGCAAAAGGTGGATTTCATCATCGCGCCCCCGCCGCTCGAGGAATTGCTCGGAACCGAGAACAAGGATTACGTTGTCGTGGCAAGCGCAACCGATCCGAAGACCACAGGCGACGCTTTCGGCGGTCTCTTCGCGGACACCTACGCGACGACCGCGTCCTATCTCAAGGATCACCGTGCCCAGGTTTCGGGCTTCTGCGCGGCGATGGTCGATGCGCAAGCGTTCAGCACGAATCCCGCCAACCTCGCGGAAGTCGCGAAGCTCTATTCCGACTACACGCAAATCCCCTTGGACAAAGCAACGAGCTTCTGGCCCAGACATGAGGATGAATTGCTGATTCCGGTGACGCGCACTGCCTGGTCGCGCCAGGCGGCGGGCGTAAAGGGTGACCTGCATACCTACGTACCCGACTACGACACCCATGTCGATAAGGTATGTACCGAGATCATCGAGAAGAATGCCGGCGTCAAATGACGATCATCCACCATGAGGCCTTGCCGAACATGCGCGCGGTGCCAAGGTGCCGTAGACCATGGTGGAGCCTATCTTCGATCAAGACGAGCGCGCGAAGTGCTCACTCGTCGCGCGGTTGGCGGTTACGATTGCTGCAGGTGCTCGTGGGGTTGTTTCTTGTCGGCCTATGGCAGATGGCCATGGTCAGCGGTGTCGTGCGTCCCTCCCTGGTCTCGACGCCGCATGATGTTTGGAATTTTCTGTTCGAATCGAGCCGCGAGGGCACCCTGTGGATCAACCTCTGGGCTACTTTGGTCGCGACGCTGATTGCATTCGTGCTCGGAAGCGCGCTGGGAATCGTGCTGGGATTGTTGCTCGGAGTCCTGCCAACCGTGCAAGCCGCAGTCGACCCCTACATCAGCGCGCTCAATGCCATGCCGCGAATTGCGCTCGGGCCGCTGTTCCTTCTGTACTTCGGGATCGGAATTGCCGCGAAGGTTGCATTGGCAGTGAGTATCGTGGTGTTCATCCTGCTGCTCAATACGCGCGCGGGAATCCTGTCGGCCGACCCGGACATCCTGCGACTGGCATCCGTCATGGGAATGACCCGTTTCCAGCGATTTCGACTCATATTGCTGCCCGTTGCGGTTCCATCGATATTCGCGGGACTGCGCCTTGGCCTCGTCTATTCGCTACTGGGCGTCGTCACCGGCGAGCTCATCGCCTCGCAACACGGCCTCGGCGCACTGGTCGTTTACTACTCAGCGGTATTCAACATCACCGGCATCTATGCGATCTTGCTGGTTCTCGCTGTCATTGCGAGCCTTCTCAATATGGCGATGGTGGCCGGCGAGCGTTCATTGCTTCGGTGGCAACCGCCTTCCGATCGATGACGCCACCGATGGTGCAAACGGGACGTCCAATCCCTGCGGTTACGACGCGCCGAGGTCCCATGGAGCTGAAACCTGTTGCAGCCATCCGGAATGTAAGCGTCAATTTCGCCACACCGCAAGGCACGTCGAAGCCGGTCCTTCGCGACGTCACGTTGTCGGCGGCACCAGGAGAGCTTCTCGTTGTCATCGGAAGAAGCGGTTGTGGAAAGACTACCGTCCTCAACCTCTTCGCCGGACTCGTCCTTCCATCGAGCGGTGAAGTCGAAGTGCTCGGCTCCTCCCCCGCGCAGGCGAGGACGCGATTGTCATACATGTTTGCGCGGGACGCACTCTTGCCATGGCGCACCGCTGCACGCAATGTCGACCTGGCCCTTCAAGTACGTGGTATAGCGAGGACCGTCCGGCGCAAACACGCGTCCGAAATGCTCGCCCTCGTTGGATTGAAGCAGTACGAAAGCTACTACATCTGGCAACTCTCCCAGGGAATGCGCCAACGAGTCGCATTGGCGCGCACTTGGGTGGGCAGCCCCGAACTCTTGCTGCTGGATGAGCCGTTCGCCGCACTTGACGCCCAGACACGCCTCAGCATTCACGCCGTCTTTCTTGAACTGTGGGCCCGTGACCGAAGAACGGTGATCTTCGTTACCCACGATCTTCATGAAGCGATCGTCCTGGCCGACCGCATCGTCGTGATGGGTGATGGACGAATTCTCGACGACATTTCGGTCCGGTTTCCGCGGCCGCGCGAGACGACGAAGCTGATGGAAGACAAGACCTACATCCAGCTTGTCCGCAGGCTCCATGATCTGATAGAGGTGGGCAGCTGAGATGCAGGCACGCCCTTGATCACGATGGCCGGTGAGTGACCGGACTTTGGCCTTACGCCGCGCATCAGCCACAATCGATCCCGTAACGTAACGGATCGTCGTCGTCGAAGATTAGCGTCGATTCCGCGGTGACGTATGCGGCGCCGGTGATGCGCGGCAAGACGCGTCCGCCGCCGGCCGGATCCGGGGCGAACGTCGCGTCGAACGCCGTGCCAATCACACTCTCCTGCCGCCACGTCTCTCCCGGCGAAAGCTCGCCGCGCGCGAACAGGCAAGCGAGCTTCGCGCTGGTGCCGGTGCCGCATGGCGAGCGGTCGTAGGCGTCGCCCGGACAAAGCACGAAATTGCGACTGCCCTTGGCCGTCGATGAAAGCGGCGCGTACACCTCGACGTGATCGATCTCGGCACCATTCGCGCCGCGCACGTTGCGCGCCGCGAGTGCGCGACGCACGTCCTGCGAGAACCCGGTGAGGCGTCCGAGATTCGCCGCATCGATGTCGATATCGGGCGTGCGCACAATGAAAAACCAGTTGCCGCCCCACGCGACATCGCCGATCACCTCGCCGTGTCCCGGCACGTCAACGCTTACGTCGGCCGCATGCCGATAGCTCGGCACGTTGGCGACGGTGACGCGGTGGCGATCATGCAACTCGGCCGTCACGATTCCGACCGGCGTTTCGATCCGATGCACGCCCGTGTCGATGCGACCGAGATGGGCGAGCGTCACGGCGAGGCCGATCGTGCCGTGGCCGCACATGCCGATGCAGCCGACGTTGTTGAAGTAGATGACGCCCGCTACGCATGTGCGATCGACCGGCTCGCACAACAGCGCGCCGACGATGACGTCGGAACCTCGCGGCTCGTTGACGACACCGCTGCGAAAGCGGTCGTGCTCGGCACGGAAGCGTTCGCGTCGCGTCGCAAGATCGCCGCCGCCGAGGTCGGGTCCGCCCTCGACGACGACGCGCGTCGGCTCGCCAGCGGTGTGCGAGTCGATGATGCGCACTTTCCTCATGACGATCGGGTTTCGCCGCACTCCATCGCGCGCCATTATCCAGCCGGCCGCGTTACGCGCGCCAGGCACGGATAAACTGACGGCCCGGCTCACAGAGGAGCGGTGAATGGCCGCGTATCACTTTTTCGGCGGTCGCTTTCTCGATCCCCGCGCGCGGGAGCTTCGCGACGGCATCGAAGTGTTGATCGAAGACGAGCGCGTCAGGGAAGTATCGGACCGGGCGATCAAGGCGTCCGGCGCAGCGCGGATCGACCTTCGCGGGCGAACGCTGATGCCCGGACTGATCGATGCGCACGTTCATCTGTTTCTCGCCGAAGTGAACCTCGGGTTGCTCGACGGCATGCCGCTTACGCTTCTTACGGCGAAAGCGGTCGTCGCGGCGCGGCGCATGCTGATGCGCGGGTTCACTACCGTGCGCGACGCCGGAGGCGGCGATTACGGCATCAAGGCGGCGATCGATGCCGGCCTCGTGGAGGGACCGCGCGTTTTCATCGCCGGCATGCCGATCAGCCAGACCGGCGGCCACGCCGATTTTCGGCGGCGCACCCAAACGCAGTACGAGTGCTCGTGCAGCTCGGGCCTCGCATACATGAGCCGGATCGCCGACGGCGTGCCCGAGATGCTGAAGGCGGTGCGTGACGAGCTGCGCAAGGGCGCGGACCAGATCAAGCTGATGGTGTCGGGCGGCGTCGCATCGCAGAGCGATCCGCTCGAAAGCCTCCAGTTTCGCAGCGACGAGATCGAGGCCGCGGTCGAGCAGGCGACCAGCTTCGGCGCGTACGTGATGGCGCATGCGTACTCGGCAGACGCGATTCGCCGCGCCGTCGATTGCGGCGTGCGAACGATCGAGCACGGCAATCTCGTCGACGAATCGGCGGCGCGCCGGATGGCGGAACGCGGCGCATACATGGTGCCGACGCTCGTCACCTACGACAGCTTGCAACGACGCGGACCCGACTACGGGCTCACGCCGTACAGCCTCGAGAAGAACAAGGTCGTGCTGAACGCGGGGCTACGCTCCCTCGAGCTCTGCCGTGCGGCGGGCGTGCCGATCGGGTTCGGCACCGATCTGCTCGGCCAGCTTCAGGACGATCAGTGCGGCGAGTTCCTGATCCGCGCCGAAGCGATGACACCGCAGGAGATCATTCATTCGGCAACGCTCGTCAATGCGCAGATCGTGCGTCGCGAAGGCGAATTGGGCGAAATCAGGCCCGCCGCGTTCGCGGACCTGCTCGTCGTCGACGGCGATCCGTATCGCGATCTCGGCGTGCTGCAGGGTCAGGGCGCGCACATCGCGGGCATCATGAAGGGCGGCGCCTGGTACAAGAACGCAATGTGACGACGAAATCGACATGTACGTGCCGATCGGCGAGATAGATGAATGGATTGAGATCGGGTCCGACAGACGATGGACTCGAGGTCGCACGGTTTCTGATCGCCCATCTGGGACAACCGAAGATTCTGCTGGTGGGTCACTCGTGGGAACCGGCGCTCGGCGTGTTCATGCTGAAACGCAACCCCCAGTTGTTCTCCGCGTTCGTGGGAACCGGGCAACTCGTCAACATGCGCCGAAACGAAGAGTGCAACTACCCAAGAAGTTCGTGCGATTCGAGGGCTGCCACCACTTCGTCGCGATGAATCGACCCGATCTCTTTCTGCGCGAGCTTCTGCTGCACGTTCGGCCGCTGCTGTAAGGCCGAGCGAACGCTCGAGCGGACCGACCTCGTGACACGAGCAAATGAGGGCCACGCGCGCACTCGTCATCGGCGGATCGGGCAATTTCGGCGCGCGGATATGCAGACGCCTCGCGCAGGAGCCCGACGTCGAGGTCATCGCCACGTCACGCCGTGAATCGTACGAGGGTGATCCTTCCCGGCGCTTCGTCATGCTCGATCGCCATGCGCCGCAATTCGAGGAAGCGCTTCGCGCGTTGCGCCCCGACGTGGTCATCCACTGCGCCGGTCCCTATCAGGGGCAGGACTACCGCGTCACCCATGCATCGCTCGCATGCGGCGCGCATTACATCGATCTCGCCGATGCGCGCGACTTTGTCGCCGACTTCGGCGCGTGCAACGACGCGCGAGCCATCGCGGCCGGTCGCGCGGCGATCTCCGGCGCGAGCACGCTGCCTGCGCTTTCGTCGGCGGTCATCGACGATCTCGCGCGCGGTTTCTCTCGCATCGACGAAATCGACATCGCGATCGCGCCGGCGCAGCGCAGTCCTCGCGGCTTCGCGACGATCTGCGCGGTGCTCGGCTGCGCGGGACGTCCGTTCACCTGGCTCGAAGATGGCGCAACGCGTACGGTGTACGGGTGGCAGGCATTGCGACGAACGCGTTTTCCGTTCGGAACGCGAATCGCGGCGGCCTGCGATGTCCCGGATCTCGCCTTGCTGCCAACGCGCTATCCCGGCGTGCGCAGCGTCAGGTTTCGAGCAGCGCTCGAGTTGCCGATCGAGCATTACGCGCTCGCTTGCCTTGCCGGCATTCGTCGCATCGGGATTCCGCTTCCGCTCGAACGCCTTGCGCCGTGGCTCGATCGTATTGCCGTCGCGCTCGATCGCTTCGGAAGCGATTGCGGCGGCATGAGCGTCAGCGTCGCAGGTTGTCGCGACTCCGGCGAGCGGCGTCGCGCCACGTGGTACCTCGTGGCGAGAGACAATCACGGACCGGAGATTCCGTGCATGGCGGCAATCCTGTTGACGTGCAGGCTCGCCTCGGGCGAGACGATCGGTGCCGGCGCGCGCGCGTGCGTCGGCATGCTCACCCTTTCCGAGTTCGAGCGCGAATTCGCACGCTGGAACATGTCGACGTCCGTGGACGAGACGCACGCATGACGATTGCCTATCTGGTCGCGAAGTGGCTGCACATCGTGTCGTCGACCGTGCTGTTCGGCATGGGCGCCGGCATCGCGTTCTTCTTCATCCGGGCCCATCGCACCGGCGACACAACGGTCATTGCCGCCGTCAGTCGCGACGTCGTGATCGCCGATGCGCTCTTCACCGCGACCGCCGTCGTCACGCAACCTCTCACGGGTCTCGCGATGCTGTGGATCAGCGGTGCATCGTTCCTGCAACCGTGGCTTGTCGTTTCGATCGCGCTGTACGTGCTCGTCGGATGCTTCTGGCTGCCTGTCGTCCGGTTGCAGATCAGGATGCGCGACATGGCGAAGCAGGCCGCCGCGACGGGCACTTCGCTGCCGGACGCGTACGCTCGCTGCTACAAGGCGTGGTTTGCGCTCGGCTGGCCCGCGTTTCTCGCCGTCCTTGTAATCTTCCATCTGATGGTCGCCAAGCCGGCATTCCCACTTCCGCATTGAAACGGAGACCCGATGCTTCACCTCCTCGATCGCATCATGAATCTCGACATCGGCAATCGCGGCGTCGACAAGCTCTACGAGCCGGCCCGCGCGCGAAACAGCGAGCCGCTTTGCGCGGCAGCGGCGCGCACGCTCCTCGGTCTTACCGCGGGCGAATGCGTCGTGCTGATCACCGGGTCGCTGACGCGCCCGTGGGTGTCGCCGCGGATCGGCGAAACCGACGGACCTGTCGGCATCGCGGCGTTAGCACGTGCATTGAGCTACGGGTTCAATGCGATTCCGGTCGTCGTCACCGATACGTCGCTGATCGAGCCGATCGGCTCGACGGTTCGTGCGGCAGGCCTAACACCGGCGACGCTCGAGCAGGCCAGGCGCGCCACCGCGAACAAGCGGTTCTGCAGCGTCGCGGTGATGCAGGGATTTCCGATCGGCGACGAAGAGGCGCGAGCCGAGGGTAAGCGCATGGTCGACGCGTTATCGCCCAAGGCGGTGATTTCGGTCGAGCGCGCCGGGATGACGGTGCGCGGTACCTATCACAACATGCTCGGGCAGGATTTCAGCGAGGGACGCGCGCGGATCGACCATCTGGTCGAGGCGGCCGCGACGCGCGGCATCCCGACCGTCGGTGTCGGTGACGGCGGCAACGAGATCGGCATGGGCGCGGTTGCGCAAGCCGTGCATCAGCATGTGCCGCACGGACCGACGCTTTGCGCGAAGCTCGCGACCGACGTGTTGCTGCCCGCAGGCGTCTCCAACTGGGGATGCTATGCGATCGTCGGCGCGCTGGCCGTGCTCACCGGCAAAGAAAATCTGGTGCACACGCCCGCCATGGAGCGACGACTCGTCGAAGCCGCGGCGAATGCCGGCCTCGTCGACGGGAACACAGGCAAGTGCGAGCCGACGGTCGACGGATTGTCGCTCGACGTGCATGCAGCGCTTGTGGAGGTGATGATGACGACGACGCTTCGCGCCATGAAGACGAGCCATTGATACTTCGCACAACTGATTCGAGGCAATCCGCATGCGTTCGCTGCTGACGCTTTTGATCGTCGCCATTGCGTTGGCGAGCACGCCCGCGCGCGCCGACGACTATCCCGATCGCCCGATCAAGCTGATCGTGCCCTACCCTGCCGGCGGCGGCACCGACATCGCGGCACGCTTCGTCGCGCAAAAGCTCGGCGAGCGTTTGCAACGGCGACTGATCGTCGATAATCGCGGCGGCGCGAACGGCAATCTCGGTACCGACCTGATCGCGCACGCGGCGCCCGATGGTTACACGATCGCGATGGCGACGCCCGGGCCGGTGACCGTCGCGCGCAGCCTGTACCCGTCGCTGCCGTACGATCCTCGAACCGACCTCGTCCCGGTGATTCTCGTCAACGAAAGCCCGATCGTGCTCGTCGTCAATCCGGGCGTCGCGGCCAAAACGACGCGCGAGCTGGTCGCACTTGCGAAAGCGAGCCCGGGGAAATTCACGTGCGCGCTCGTATCGACGGGTTCGGTGCCGCATCTCGTCACCGAAATGTTCAAGGGCGCGGCCGGCATCGACATCCTCGACGTGCCGTACAAGGGCGGTGGCCCGGCGGCGATCGACGTGATCAGCGGGCGCGTCGACATGTTCTTCAGCGTCGTGCCGCTCGTGTTGCCGTACATCGAGTCAGGCAAGCTGCGGCCGATCGCGGTCGCGAGCGCGAACCGTTCCAGACTATTGCCCGATGTGCCGACACTGACGGAAGCCGGTTATGCCGTCGTCGGCAGCGCGTGGAACGGCATCGTTGCCCCGCGCGGCACGCCGGACGCGATCGTCGCGAAGCTCAACGCCGAAACGGCGGCCGTTCTCGCCGCGAGCGAGACGAAGGACGCGTTCGCGGCGCTCGGCATGGAAGCGGCCGGCGGCTCGCCGCAGAGCTTCGCGTCATTCCTCGCCGCGGAACGCGAAAAATGGGCGAAGGTCATTGCGGCGGCGCACATCAAGCCCGAATGAAACCGGTTCAGACCAGTCTACGACAGCGGCTGAATCCCGAGCGACTTGACAAGCTTCGCGTAGCGATCGAGCTCGGCGGCGATGAAGTCGGCGAACTCCGCGCTCGTGCTGGTGACCGGCTCGGCGCCGAACTGGAGGAACTGCTTGCGGATCGAGGGCTCCGCGAGCACGGTTGCGATGTCCTGGTTCAGAAGCGAGACGATCGGCGCCGGCGTTCCGGGCGCGGACACGACGCCCCACCACGTCGATACCTCGTAGTGTCCAACGCCCGTTTCGTCTACCGTCGGCACGTCGGGAAGAAGCGGGAAGCGCTGCTTGCCGGTGACCGCGAGCGCACGCGTCTTGCCCGACGTGATGAACGGCAGCGCGGCCGGAATGCTGTCGATGATCATCGTGATCTCGCCGCTCGCGAGCGCGACCTCGGCCTGACCGCTCCCCTTGTACGGAACGTGCAGCAGCTTCGTGTTCGTCACCCGCTGGAAGATTTCGCCGGCGAGATGCGTCGGGTTTCCGACGCCCGCCGAGCCGAACGTCAGGCGCTCCGGCTCGCGTTTCGCGAGATCGACGAGCTCGCGCAGCGTCCTCGTTTTCACCGACGCGTTGACGACGATCACGTTCGGGCCCGACGCGACCTGAATCACCGGCGCGATGCCCTTGATCGGGTCGAACGGCATCGTCTTGTGCAATGCCGGATTGATCGCGTGGCCGCTCGAGATCAACCCGATCGTGTAGCCGTCGGGATGCGCCTTCGCTACGGCGTCGGTGCCGATGATGCCGCCCGCACCGGGCTTGTTCTCGACGATCACCGACTGGCCGAGGAGCCTCGTCAGCTCCGCGGCGATGACGCGCGCCATCACGTCGGTGCCTCCGCCCGGCGTGTAGGGCACGATCAGGCGAATCGCGTGATCGGGATATTGGTCGGCGCCTGCGGAAAAGCAGACCCCGAAGAGCGCCAGAAGCCATACCCATCGACGGAGGGAACCGACGTGTTTACGCAGTCCGGCCATCGATCGCAATCACCCGAGCTTCCAGCGGACCACGACGGCGATCGCGCCGGGAACGACGAAAAGAAGCAGGACTATCGGCAGCTCATCCATCGCCGAATAGCCGGCCTTCGTGACGCCGGCCCACATGTTGGGGACCGTAATCGCGAGCCACAGCACGACGAAGGCAGCCGTTGCCCACGTCGTCGCCGACGAAACATGCGCGGAGAAAAGTTTCGCCACGATGAACGTGGCCGCGAGCAGCAGGAAACCGGAGAGGACGAACAATGCGGTTCGCACGCGGCCGGGTCGCTTAACGGAGTTGCGCAAGCTCGGGATCGTTTTCCGGCTGCGCTTCGATGCCGGTGATGCGCGGAAGCGCGGACAGGCGTGGCGCCGCGTTCATGACCTGTATCCGTCCCTCCGAATCCTTCCATACGAGCAGCGGCGTTCCCGGCGCACCGAACGCGCGCATGAGTCTCGTGTTCGCGTCGAGCTGCGCCGCGAGCGCCTTGGAAACGTTTGCCGGCGCGATGCCGCCGTCGAAGTGCGCGCGATCGTAACGCAGCTCGTTCTCGCGCATGGCAGCGACGCGGTCATGCGCCTGCATGATCGCCGCCGCGCGACCCGCGGAGCTCGGCTGCTGATAAGCGACCGGGACGAGGCGAACCTGCAACCCTGCTTTCTCGTACGGCTGCAACGCCTTCCACGTCAGGTGGCAATAAAGGCAGTTCGGGTCGAAGAAGACGTACAGGATACGTCGTGCTTCCCGCGGGCCTTCGATAACGACATCGCTTTTCGCGAGCCGCACGAAACGCGCCCGATTCTCGCGCTCGATCGAATCGTCGCTGACGGCAAGTGCTTCGTGCGTGACAGCGCAAGCGAATCCTGCGGCGAGTCCCGAGAGAAGCCGCCGCTTCGACGAGCTCGCGCAACGGGAAGCCATGCGGCGTTCAACTCCCCGGCGCACCGTGGATCTCGGGAAAATAGACGTCCTTCCAGCTTGCCGGCTCGTGCGTGATCGATTTCGTCCGGTACATGAAGCTCGCGTACTTCATGATGCCCTCGGGCGTGGAAGTGACGATGAAATCGGGACTTTCGAGGATGCGCGCGATGAACTGCGGCGAAAGTTTCGAATGTTCCTCCTCGACGTAGGTGCGCGCGGCGGCCTTCTTGTCACGGTTGATCATGTCGATCGCTTCGCGCAGCGCGGCGAGCACCGCGCGATACACCTTCGGGTTGCTGTGGTGGAACTTCGCGGTGGTGTAGAGCGAGTTCAACGTGCTCCGGCCGGCGACATCGTAGGAGCTTAGCACCTTGTGCACGCCGGGTGAGGCGAGCTCCTGCTCCTGGAACGGCGCATTGGCGAAGTGGGCGGTGATCTCGGTGCCCCGGCCGAGCATGGCGATCATGGCATCCGGATGGCGCATCGACACGGTGATCGGATCGAGCTTGTCGTAGGCGGCTTCGCCGAGCGCCTTCGCGGCAGCCATTTCGAGCACGATCGCCTGAATGGAGACCTTGACGGCCGGTAGGGCGATCCGGTCCTCGCTCGTGAAATCGGCGACAATTTTCACGTCGGGATTCGTCGTCGTCAGGTACAGCGGCATCGATCCCAGCGATGCCACACCTTTGATGTCGATCGTGCCCTTCGACTTGTCCCAGATGCGAAGCAGCGGGCCGACGCCACCGGAGGCGAAATCGAGAGTGTCGGCGAGAAGCGCATCGTTCATCGCCGCACCGGAGCCGAACTGCGTCCAGGTGACTTGAACGTCGCCGAGAGCGGCCGCGCGCGCCTGCTTCTCGACGAGCTGGTGCTTCTTCATCATCAGAAGCGGCAGGTAATTGACGCCGAACTGCTGCGCGATCCTGACTTGCGTGGTGTCGGCGAACGCGTCGTGCGGCGCGATAGCGATGCATGCGACGAGCGCGACCAGGCCCAGCGCCGACCATCCTCCTCGATGGCTTGTCTTCATTTCGCTCCTTCTCTTTTCGATCGGCTGTCCTCCGCTGGCTCGCGCGAGTCGGTTCGCGCCCTGCCGATTGCGAAAAAGCCGGATCAGTCATATCATCCGAATAACTGTAGCCCGCATGCCGATGGCACGTCAACCACGCGACAACGCCAGAGTCGGCGCCGCGCATCCCCTCCCCCGCCCGTACGTTGCGGCCGGCATGCGCAGCGCGCTGATGGCGCCCGACCCGCTCTACAAGCAGGTCAGGACCGATCTCGTGAATCGCCTGTGCGCAGGCGAATGGAAACCCGGCGAAGCGCTGCCGAGCGAGCGCAAGCTCGCGGACCACTACGGCGTCGGCATCGCGACGATCCGCGCGGCGATCGGCGAGCTGACCGCGATGAAAGTGCTCGCGCGCCGGCAGGGCAAGGGCACGTATGTGTGCCGCGAGGAGGAGCGGCGAAGCGTCTATCAGTTCTTCCACATCGTCCGCGACGACGGCATCAAGGCGCTTCCCGTCAGCGATCTCGTGTGGATCAAGTCCGGCCGCGCCGCTCCGGACATCGCGCACGCGCTCGAGCTTCCGCGAAGCCCGGGCGGCCTCGCGATCCACCGGCTGCGCAACGTGCTGACGGTGAACGGCGTTCGCGTCGCCGTGTCCGACATCGTGGCACCGGTCGCGATGTTTCCCGGCCTCACGCAGCAGCGCATCCGCACTGGCGGAGCGACGCTCTACGCGGTCTATCAGAATCTCTACGGGATCAACATCGTGCGCACCGACGAGAAGCTCCGCGCGGTCGTGTGCGACGCCGACACCGCGAGGATCCTCGGTTTACGCGCGGGCGAGCCGGTGCTCGAAGTGCAGCGCACCGCTTACACGTTCAACGACGTGCCCGTCGAGGTGCGCGTAAGCCGCGTGCGCACGCGCGATTATCACTATGCATTGTCGCGAGGAGGCGCGTGATGACGACAAGCCAGGCGCTGGGAAGACGCGCACATCGCGCGGAAGTGTCTGTTCGACCGTTGTCCGCCGCGTGCGGCGCCGCGGTCACTGGCATCGATTTGACACGCCCGCTCGATCCAAAGACGATCGCGCAAGTTCACGAAGTGCTCGGGACGTACGGCTGCCTCCTCTTTCGCGACGCGAACCTCGATCCCGACCAGCACGTCGCGTTCAGCCGCCAGTTCGGCCCGCTCGAATCGCACGTCGTCGGCGAATTCAACTTGCCGGGACATCCGGAGATCTTCGTCGTCTCGAACGTTCGCGAGGAGGGACGGCTCAAGGGCGCAGTGTATGCGGGCCAATACTGGCATTCCGATCTCTCGTACATGGAGAAGCCATCGCTCGGCTCGCTGCTGCTATGCCATGAGATGCCGGACATTGGCGGCGACACGATGTGGGCGAACACGTACCTCGCGTACGAGACGCTGTCTTCGCCGATGAAACGCCTGCTCGGCGAGCTCGAGGCGATCCACGATTACCGCCATGCGTACGACACCTACTTCGCGAAGATGAAGGAGCGGCCTCCGCTCACCCCCGAGCAGCGCGCGAAGACGCCGCCGGTTCGGCATCCGGTCGTGCGGACGCATCCGGTTACGCGCCGCAAGGCGCTCTACGTGAATCCCGGCTTCACGGTCGGATTCGTCGACATGCCCGACGAGGAATCACGGCCGATTCTCGACTTCCTGTTCCGCCATGCGACGCGGCCGGAATTCATCTACCGGCACAAATGGCGAGTCCACGACCTGATCTTCTGGGACAACCGCTGCACGATGCACTACGCGTTGTCCGATTACGATTTCTCTGTCCGCCGGCATATGCATCGGACCACAATCGCGGGCGACGTGCCGGTTTGAATCATTCCCGTGTCATCGCCTCGCGATAAAGCTGGTCGACGCGGCGCGTGATCGGGCCAGGCTTGCCGTCGCCGATCGTTCGGCCGTCCACGCGCGTCACAGGGGTAATGCCGCCGAGCGTGCCGGTCGCGAACGCCTCGTCTGCGGCATAAACCTCGCTCAGCGTGAAATCCGTTTCGCGCACCACACCGCCATCCGCGCGATAGAGCTCGATCACCTTGGCGCGGGTGATGCCCATGAAGTTGCAGCGTCCCGTCGACGTGCAAAGCTCATGCCGGCGCACGATGAAGAAGTTCGTCGAGTTGCAGCTCGCGACGAAACCATTCGGATCGAGCATCAGCGCCTCGTCGGCGCCAGCGTTGACCGCCTGGATCAGCGCCTGGATAAGATTGAGCCGACTGTGCGTGTTGAGCCGGAGATCGAAGACATCCGGCGTGCTGCAGCGAAACGACGACGTGAAAAGCGACAGGCCATTCTCGGCAAGCGATGGGTTCGGCTGCTTGAATTCGGCGACGATGACGATCGTGGCGCGCCCGAGCGCGAAGCGCGGATCCTGGTTCGGCGTCTTCTTTCTGCCGCGCGTGACCATGATGCGAACGTGGACGCCGTCGCGCATGCCGTTCCGTTCGAGCGTCGCACGTATCGCGGCGACGAGCGCGTCGCGCGGCATGCCGATGTCGAGCGCGAGCGTACGCGCGGCGTCGTAGAGGCGGTCCATGTGCCGATCGAGCGCGACCAGCCGGCCGTCGACGAGACGCAGGCTCTCCCAGATGCCGTCGCCGAGAACGAATCCGCTGTCGAACACCGACACCATCGCTCGCTCGCGCGGCACGAGTTCACCGTCGACGTAGACGAGCACGTCCTCGTTGCGCGGGTCGTCGACGTAGCCTTGCGAGCTTGCCGAAGTTGAGTCGTTGGAAGCGTTCATGCGGAGATCGAGTCGTCGAGAGTCAATTGGCGATAGAGACGCACATACCCGCCGCCTGCTTGTTCGCCGAGTGAAGGCGACGCGACGCCGAGCCCCGGTGCGTCACCCAGATCGACGAATCCGGAATCGATGCGCTTCATCTCATCGGGCAGAAGCGACGCGAGATGATCGTGAAAGCGATGGTATTCGACCGTCGCGACATTGTCGCGTGCCGCGCCGAAATGCAGGCTCGCCGCCTGCATCACGGCGGTCGAGAAGCACTGCGGGGTCGACTTCACGCCGTGCGCGGCCGCGTGGTTGTCGATAGGGCCGGCACCCGAGAAGCCGCCGCAAAGTCCGAGACAGTATTGAAGAACCGTCACCGCGTGCGCGTCGATCAGCATGCGAAACGCCTCTTCGCGATGCTCGGCCTCCGTGGCGACGACCGGCAGAAGCGATTCATTGATCTGAACCATGCCTGTGATGTCATCGAACGACAGCGGCGCCTGGATCGCCGCGACGCCAGCGCCGAGCAGCGCCTCGCACCACGCACGTGCGCTCGTGCGCGAGAGCTGGTTGACCGCATCGACCCAGAGGACGGCATCTGCGCCAATCGCGTGCCGCACTGCACGCACGCGCTCGACGTCGCCCTCGCGCGACAGCGCGCCGATCTTCATTTTCACGTGCCTGATGCCCACCTCGGCGTAACCCTCGAATTCGCGCGCGAGATCGCGCAACGTCGCGCCGTCGCGATAGAGGCCACCGCTTGCATAGACTGCGACTCGTCCTCGATGTCCCCCAAGGACGCGCCATAGCGGCATTCCCGCCGCGCGCGCCTTTGCATCCCAAAGCGCGATGTCGATCGCGCTCGTGGCCGCGGCTGCGACCCAAGGTTCGAGCGAGGGCGTCCGCGTTGCGACGCGTGCAACGATCTCCGTTGCATGCGCAATATCGACGCCGATCAACGCGGGCAGGAATTGACGCGCCAGCGCATCGAGGACGAGCGCGATCTGCGGTTGCCGCGACCATGCCTCGCCGATACCTTGTACGTCGACATCGGTGTCGAGCACGACGAGCGGCGCGCGTCGCTCGTACCAGCGAAACGTCGGATTCCACGAGCGTCCATCGAGCTGCCGCCGGAATTCGAGCACCCTGGCGGCGACGATCTTCACGGGTTCGCCTACAGCGCACGTTCGACGAAGCGCGCGAGAAACTGCTGCGTGCGCTCCCGCTTCGGATGCTTGAGCACCTCGTCGGCGGTGCCCGTTTCGTGAACGATACCGTCGGCGATGAACACGACGCGGTCCGCGAAATGGTAGGCGAAGCCAAGCTCGTGGGTGACGAGCAGCATCGTCCTTCCCTCATCCGCCAGCGCGCGGATCACGCGCAGCACTTCGCCGACGAGCTCCGGATCAAGCGACGAAGTGGGCTCGTCGAAGAGCAGCACCTCGGGATCCATGGCGAGCGCACGTGCGATCGCGACGCGCTGCTGCTGGCCGCCGGAGAGCTTCGCCGGATACGCATCGAGCTTGTCCTGGAGGCCCACTTTGGCGAGTTGCGCGGTGGCACGCTCGCGCGCCGCATGCTTCGCGATGCGTTTCACCGTGATCAGCCCTTCCATCACGTTCGCGCGCACCGTCATGTGCGGGAACAAATTGAACTGCTGGAACACCATGCCGACACGCGCGCGAATCTCGCAAAGCTCGGCTTCCGAATAAAAGCGCTCGCCGGAAGCGCCGTTGGCGCTCGCCTGCCGTCCGATCGCCTTGCCGTCGAGCTCGATCGTGCCTTCGCTCGGCAGCTCCATGAAATTGAGGCAGCGCAGGATCGTGCTCTTGCCCGATCCGCTCGCGCCGATGATCGCGATCCGCTCGCCGCGGCGGACGTCGAGATCGACGCCCTTCACCACGTGCAGGTCGCCGAAGCGCTTGTGCAGATTGCGGATGCGGATGACCACGTCGCTCGTGTTCGCGGCGCCGGCGGCCACGGCGGGCGCTACGGCGGACATGGTTGTCGTCACGTTTTCAATCACGCGCGGCGAGCCGCCGCTCGAGCCGTGCCGACAGGTAGCTGCCCGGGTAGATCAACACGAGGTAGATCAGCGCAACGACGGTCAGGATTTCGAGCGGCCGATAGTAAGTGGAGCTCAGCAGCCGTCCCTCGTACATCACCTCGTTGACTGCGAGAAGCGACGCGAGCGAAGTGACCTTCGCGAGCTCGATCGCGCGATTCGTGAATGCGGGAAGCATTCGCTTCATCACCTGCGGCAGCACGATCCGGCGCATCGTCATCGCGCGCGTCATGCCGATCGCCTTCGCGCCTTCCCACTGCCCGCGCGCAATCGAAACAATGCCGCCACGGAAGATCTCGGCGCAATACGCCGACGTGTTGAGCGTCAGCGCGAGCGCCGCCGCGACGAAGGGCGTCAGTTGCGCGCCGAGCATGATCGGGAACGCGTAATAGAACCAGATGAGCTGCACGAGCACCGGTGTGTTGCGAAAGACCTCGACGTACCCGATCGCCAGCGCGTTCAGCGATGGTCGCCGCGACACGCGCGCGAGGCTGATCGCGAAGCCCAGCGCGAGGCCGAGCGCGAACGCGACGAGCCAAAGCTCGACGGTGACTGAGACACCGCGCAGGAGCAGCGGAAAATTGTCGCGGACGACGGCAAAGTCCCACGTGTATTTCATTGCTCGCCTTCAGCCGATCCGCGCGAGCCGATGCTCGAAGAGGCGCATCAGATTGCTCGCGGCGAAGAGCACGATGAAATACATCGCTGCAATCGTCGTATAGACCTCCATCGGGCGAAACGTGATGCTGTTCACCTGCATCGCCTGGTAGAGCAGCTCGCCGTACGCGAGCGACGACGCGAGCGCGGTCGTCTTCGTGAGCTCGAACGAGCGCTCGACGAACGGCGGCACCATGCGACGAAGCGCCTGCGGAACGATGACGCGCCGGAGCGCCGCGCGATAGTTCATCCCGAGCGAGCGCGCCGCCTCCCACTGGCCGCGCTCGATCGAGACGATGCCGCCGCGAAAGACTTCCGCGTAGAACGCGCCCGATTGCGTCGACAGCGCGAGCACCGCCGCAGTGAACGGTTCGAGCGAGAGACCGATCAGGATCGGCAGCGCATAGAAGAACCAGAAGAAATGGACGAGCGGCGGCGTGTTGCGATAGAAATCCACGAACGCAGTCGCGGGGACGCGTAGCAGCGGCCGCCGCGACAGGCGCATCAGCGCGACCACGAAGCCGACGATCACGCCGAGCACGATCGACACGGCGGCGAGCTTCAGCGTACCGACGAGCCCGGCCACGAGCATGTCGAAGTGGCCGAAGACCGCGCCGAAGTCCCATTGGTACTTCATGCGGATGCCATCGCGACAATGACGCAGCGCGGAACACGACCAGCCTCGCGCACCGCGTAGGCAGACGCTACTTCCACTGCTCCTTGATGATCGGCGGCGCCTTCGCCGGGTCGATGTGCCGCGATCTCAGGAAGTCCTCGTAGAACTTCTGCGTTTCGCCATCCTTGTAATACTTGGCGAACTCCTGGTCGAGGAATTCGACGAACGCCTTGTCGCTTTCGCGGCGAACGCCGGCGCTCGTCGGCAACGCGACGACGGGCTGCGGGATCACGACCTCGCCCTTCTTGACGCGTGCCTGCTGCATCACGAGCGCAGGGTGATAAAAGCATGCCGCATCGACGCGACCGGAATAGAACGCGGCGATCGCCTCGTCCATGTTCTGAAAGCGCTCGATCTTCGCCTTCGGCAGGCGCTTGGTGATATCGCGGTCGGGCGCCGTGCCGAGCGTCACCGCGATCTTCACGTTATCGTGGTCGAGATCCGACCAGGTCGTCGCCTTGAGCCCGTCGCGAACGAGGACGCCCTGTGCGTACCAGAAGAATGGCGCGTCGGGAAAGTCGATCGCCTTCTTGCGCTCGTCCGTGGCATCGAGCACGAACATCACGTCGATCTGATTCGCCTGAACGGCCGCGACCGCGTTGCCCCAGGTCGTTTCGACCGGTACGAGCTTCACCCGGAGATCCTTCGCCACCTGCTGGCCCATGCTGTAGCCGATGCCGCTCCACTGCCCGGTCGCCGGATCCTTGAAAAACCACGGCTCGCCGGGCGTGACGCCGATGCGAAGCTCGCCGCGTTGCTTGATCTGCTGCATCGTCGACGCGGGTTGCTGAGCGAGCGCGGCGGCGGATGCGAGCGCGACGACCACGAGGGCGCCAAGGACGTTGGTGAACGCGGGTTTGGCCAAAGTGATCATCGGTGTTCCTCCAATTCTCAAAGGCGCGCTCGTTCGACTTGGCGCGATGGGCGACGAAATGATAATACGAACGCCACTCGCATGCGGCTCGCGCAGCGGCGCCGGCTGTCGATGCGAACCCCGTCCTTTGTCTCCACGAACAGCCTGGACCCGAAATTTCATTTGGCGGAATTTGGCGCGGCGTTTTGACATGCTGCATCGCGGGTGAAATACTCGGCCTCGGTTCTCGCCCAGGAGACGAACATGGCGCTCGTTGGCATCAGAATGCTTCCACGCATCGGCGCGGCCGCCGCCGCGATCGTGCTTCTCGCATTGGCAGCCGGAAGCGCGTCCGCGCAAACGATGCAGGGAAAGATCAGGGCCGGTCAGCCGATCATCGTCGCGACGGAGGACGACTACCGGCCGTTCGAGTTCATGCAGGATGGAAAGCCGGCCGGCCTCGACAACGAGCTGTTTCAATTGATGAAGGCCGACGCGAAATTCGACCTGCGACAGGAGATCCTGCCGTGGACCGGCCTTCTCGCCGGCGTCAGCAGCGGCAAGTTCGACGCGGCGGTGACCGGCGCGCTGATCAACAAGGAACGCATGAAGGCGTTCGACTTCTCGATGCCAATCGCCGCGAACAACCACTATTACCTGAAGCGCGCGAACGACAACAGCATCAAGTCGATCAAGGACCTCTCCGGCAAAACGTGCGGCGTGCAGTCCGGCAGCGTGCTCTTCGCCCGTCTGCCGGAGCTCGAGGCGATGCTCGCGAAGACCGGGGGCAAGCTCGGCAAGGTCGTCCAGTACGCCTCCTATCCCGAGGCGTACCAGGACCTGGCGGCCGGTCGCGTCGACTATGTTGTTAACGGCGAGATCAATCTGCTCGGCGTCATGGCGGAGCGGCCCGGCGTTTTCGCGATGGGACAACCGGTCGTCGATAGTCCCTCGTACGTGGGCTGGCCGGTCAAGAAGGGCAACAAGGAAATGCTCGACTACCTGAACGGATTCCTCCGCGAGGTGCGGGCGAACGGCAAGCTGCAGGAGTTGCAGCAGAAGTGGCTGAAGGTTTCGTTCAAGGATTTGCCGGAGCACGTCGAACCCAACTTCTGATCGTTCGCGGTTTCGCTCGCTCTCGTCGCCGCTCGCTTGGGAGCGTCGCTCGCGCTGCTGTTGAAGGGCGCTGCCGTCACGGCGTCCGTCTCGGCGGCGGCGATCGCGCTCGGCGTTCCGCTCGGGCTCGCGCTCGCGCTTATTCGTTGGCGTCGCGTTCCCTTGCTGTCGCAGGTGACCGCCGCGTACGTAAGCCTGATCCGCGCAACGCCGGCGATCACCCTCGCGCTTCTGATCTTCTTCGCGCTGCCGACCTTCGGCGTAGCGCTCGATCCGACGACCGCGGCGGTCCTCACGCTGACGATCAACACGTCCGCCTTCAACTGCGAGATCTGGCGTTCGGCGCTGATCGATTTTTCGCGCGATCAGCTCGACGCGGCGGCTGCGTTCGGCATGCGGCCCGGCGTTGCGTTCCGGCGGATCATCTTTCCTCAGATCTGGCGGACGAGCCTGCCGGCGCTCGTCAATGAGATGACGCTGCTCGTCAAGGCGAGCCCCGCGCTCGCCGTGATCGGCATCGTCGATCTCACGCGCGCCGCGAGCCGGATCGGCGCAGCCACGTACAAGCCGCTTCCGCCTTTCATTGCGGCAACCGTGCTCTACGTTGCCTTGGTGCTCGTACTCGTCGCGGTTCAGCGCCTCGTGGAAGCGCGCGTCAAGCGCAGGCTCCAGGCCGCATGATCGCCGGTTTTGGCATCGTGGCAGCGCATTTCCGCGAGTTCGCGGCCGGGCTCGCAAACACGCTGTGGCTTGCGGGTGCGACGCTCGTTCTGGCGAGCGTCCTCGGCTGCATCCTCGCCGCATTGATGCTCTCGCGAACGCGCTTCGTCCGCA
>Ga0209579_10000705_pt1 | contig 30936 bp, 27 predicted proteins | sample Coa_R1_2_FD_187152 | JGI IMG/M metagenome (GOLD analysis project Ga0209579, IMG submission 187152) | Surface soil microbial communities from Centralia Pennsylvania, which are recovering from an underground coalmine fire - Coalmine... | ecosystem: Environmental > Terrestrial > Soil >... | reverse complement strand
AGTGGGCTGTCGGCGCGGCCGGCGAGCACGATTCCGGCGGCGAATTCGTCGGGGTAATGCGCGGCGATTGTGTAGACGCCCATGCCGCCCATCGAAATGCCGACGAGGTACACGCGGTCGGGATCGACGCGGTAATGCGCTTTCATTTCTTTGATGACATCGAGCACATCGACTTCGCCGACGGATTGGAAATCGGTATTGAGCCGCCCGAAGGGTATCGCGAGCAGCGCGTTGTTGCGCGCGCAGATTGCGGCAAGGTCCATCGCTTCCCACCAGCGGTACTTGGTCATGTTCGGATCGTAGCCGTGCAGAAAAATGATGAGCGGAAACGTGCTGGCATTTTTCGCGATAGCGCCGTCGGGCACTGAAACGATGTACGGCTGCACGCCACTGTCGATGGCGCTGATGTAGCCGCGTTCCATGTAGCCGCTTTTGCTTTCGAATGGGTCTTTGCCTTGCGCTTCTGTGTCGAGAAAGACGCGCGCGTTGTCGATCAGTGAAAGAATTTCTTTTCCGGAATCGCTGTCGGCGAACGGATCGATCGTGCCTTGTGTAATTCCGTCCACGACGACTTTGAGTTTTTCGATGGCGAGTTTTGAGTTCGGCATCGGTTGGGCGGCTTTTGCCGCTCGATCGGCCCAATTGTGTTCCAGAGCCGCGATGGTGTTTGCGCAGCCTTGCAGGCAGATCAGCGCGGACGTTTTGACGCCGAGGCTTTTTTCGCCCGCAAGAATTTCCAGTCGCGGCTCGTAAACGCCGCGCAATTCGGTCGGAGCAACGAATTCAAATGTCGTCGGTCCGCCCGCCACAAGCGGCGTTGCCGCTGCGGGTTGCACGCCATTTTCTGCGGCCCAGCGCGCGGAAAGCGCGCCCGCGCCGCGCGGAATCGAACCGTGCGTCCGAAGAACCAATGGCGCTTTGCCGCCGGGAGTGATGAAGGGCGTTTTGTCCACGTCGAGCGACAAGCACTGAAACACGGCGGCGTTGGCGTCCGCGGGCTTGCCTTTCGCTGTCGGCAGCGCGATCACGTCGCCGGGCACCGGCTTGAGGTCGCGCGCGTTGGCCGCTTTGCCATCGAAAAGCAGGCATTGAATCAGCGTCGTTTCGGCGGGCGTGATTTCGAGCGTGATTTCGTTGAGGCCGGCGGCGAGATTCAGCGGGATGCGGTACGCAGGCAGCTTCGTGACTTTGCTCAAATCCGGCGGCGGCTTTTCTGTGAGCAATTGGCCGCCGAGATACGCTTTGAATCCAGAGTAGGTGCACACATAGAGAAAGCGCGCGCCGCCGGCGGCGCTATTAATGTACGTCGCCGCAAAGAATGGGCTACGCGTCACGTGGACGTATTTGTGCAACTCGTTGTAGACAACGCCGGGAATTTCCAGCGACCACACGCCGCCCGCAAACGTGGCTTCGCCTTCGCGCGCATTCAGCGGCGGCTTCGCGCCAGCCTGGCGATTTGGATCTTGCGACGAGACAAGCCATGCGGTCAAGAGGCCTTCGGAGCTTAAGTCCGCGGCGATCGCAGGCTGTATTTCAGCGGGGAGGTCTTCGCCGCCGCGCAGTGCGCCGACGAAGAAAAGTACACTTGCGAATAATGCGGCGGCAATGCGCAAGGCATCTTCTCCCGATGAGTTTTTGCAGCGAAGGGGATGATTAAACATCTGTCATGTGTAAACCGCAATCGGTTCGTTGGGTGACGCGATAAAAACTTTCAGTTGCTCGACCAGATGGAATTGATGAAATCTTTGACGGAATGCCAATTCGTGAAGAGCATGTACAGGCCGAATCCGACGGCGGCGGCTCCGAGCACCATGTAAAATTTTTGTGTGTCGATCTTCAGATTGAGCCGCCGTTTTTCCTTGGGTTTAACCTGCGCGCCAAGGGCAAGGATGTAGTGGCACTTCTTGCATTCCCCCGAGCCTTTGCGCCACGGCGCGCCGCAGCCGGGGCAGAATTTGAGCGCGTTGGGATCGGGCGGCGCTTCGGGCTCTTCCTCCGGCGTGCCCATTTCGTAGTTTTCGGGCGGCGCCTCGATTTTCAAATCCTGCTTCGGCGCAACGAGCGTCGGCGCGACTTCCGGCACGACGAAGTTCTGCTGGCATTTAGGACAGCGCACGAGTTTTTTGACAAGCCCGTCGTTCAAATCAAGCACAGCCGTACAAGCGGGACAGTTGAGCCTCACGATTCCCTCGATTCATTTCGTTACAATAGACGCGCGTGAGCAGAGATGTTTACACGTAAGCCAGCTTGCTGGCAAGCGCGCGAACCTGCGGCATGCCATCGAGGAGCTGCCCGAGCGCGTCCCATTCGCCTTTCAACAGCGCGTCCCGCGCGCCGCCCTTCATCTGGAATCTCGCGGAGTGGCCACCGCCGGAGATCGTTTCGCTGGGCAAGTCGATAACAATTTTTGTGCTCGGCGCGCGCTGAATAATCTCCACGAAGCGACCGAGATCGCCTTCGGAGAGCATCACGCACGGAATGCCGAGCGTGGTGCAATTCCCCGCGAAAATCTCGGCGAAGCTCTCGGCGACGACGGCGCGGATGCCGAATTTTTGCAGCGCCTGCGGCGCGTGTTCGCGCGACGAGCCGCAGCCGAAGTTGCGCCCCGAAAACAGAATCGCGGCTCCTTTGTGCTTCGGATCGTCCAGCGGATGATTTTTCAATGCGCCGTTCTTGTCGAAACGGACATCGTAGAAGAGGTAATCGCCGAGGCCGTCAAACGTGACGCACTTCATGAAGCGCGCGGGGATGATGCGGTCGGTGTCGATGTCGTGGCCGGGGACGACGACGCCGGTGGATTCGATGCGGGTGATTTTTTCGAGGGGCATGAAACGGGATTCCTCTTGATTCCTAGACAGTTGGATTATGCCTTTGCTTGTGCCATCAATGCGCTAAGGATTTCTCTCGTCGATTTCGATTCAAAAATTTCCTTCAGCACGGCGATGAATTCTTGTTCGTTATTAACCTGTCTTTTCTGAGGTTGTCCCATAAGGGTTGCCGTCGTCATTTCGTTCGACTTGGCCCATATCGTGACTGGATAAAGCGACAGATCATGATCCATTCTCAATAACTGATAACTATAACTCCGAATGGCTGGCACAATCAAGTCGAGGGCGCTCGAAAACTTTTCGTCAGCAAGGCCGATAGTCGTTACCCGCCCGATGACTAAGCCCTTGGTCGCATTTGCAAGATATTGGGCCTGCTCCTTCAAAATATGAACCGGCGTATGCGCAGATGTTTGTGTCAGATCGTTGGGCCAAAGGCTGATTGCAGTGGACATTGTTTACTCTCCTAAAATGACAGTTTAAACGTGATTGGCAGATGATCCGACGCGTCCTGAGAATTCGGCCGGTCATTCTTGTCCAGAAGTGTTTCAACACCGTCGTCCGTCAGAATGTGCAAATCATCTTCTCTAAGATTGTGCATCAGTTCAGGCCGAACCAAAACCTGGTCAAAAATGTTCCAGTAATAGTTCTCATGCCTGCCGCTCATATCAAAATAGCAACTCCCTGACGGACGATTTTTGAGATCTCCAAACTTGGTCCACATTGGATTGTAGAAAAAAGGATACTCCAATCCTTGAACCGTGCGACTCTCTCTGCCGGCGACACTTCTTGTCATGACAGCGTTAAAGCCGCGTGCCGCTATGACGCCAAATTCAAATGGATTCATGTTAAAGTCACCTACGACGACCGTTCGACGATGTCCAAAACGTTCCTCAATCATTCGGATTCGCTCTGAATACCGAGTACATTCCAACGCCTGATCGTTGTCGGACATCTCAAGTTTGCTGGGAAGATGAAGAATTCCAAGCAAAATATCCTGGCTGCCATCCACTGAGACGCTCCGAATATCCAGACGATCTTCTTCATGAATTTGAACAATCGAGCACTTAGGAAAACGCGTAAAAACCGTGAATCGTCCAACCTCGGGGACATTCGAGTAACGGTAATTTTCTCCTTCGGAATTCAGTTGATAAAGGACCGCAGAATTATCCGCGGCAGATTCTGCCAGTACGACCACATCGGCCGAACACATTCGCGCGAGCCGGCCGATTCGTCCCGCGAGGTCCTTCCGATATGCATTCCAAAACAAGAACCTCATTAAAATGCCTCGCTTCGCCAAGCGCTCTCTTTCATCACATCCCAAACACTTCCCGTGCGTCCGCGACTTTGCCTTCGATCGCCGCCGCCGCCACCATTAATGGGCTCATCAGCAGTGTGCGGCCGGTGGGGGAACCCTGGCGGCCTTTGAAGTTGCGGTTGCTCGACGACGCGCACAACTGATCGTCGATCAGTTTGTCGGGGTTCATCGCGAGGCACATCGAACAGCCGGCTTCGCGCCATTCGAAACCGGCGGTTTTGAAAATTTTGTCGAGGCCCTCTGCCACGGCTTGCTGCTGGATGGGCATCGAGCCCGGCACGACCAGCGCTTTCACGCCTTTGGCGACGTGTTTGCCATTGACGTACTTTGCGACTTCGCGCAAGTCGGTCATGCGGCTGTTGGTGCACGAGCCGATGAAGGCCACGTCAATCTTTGTGCCTTTGATCGGCGCGCCGGGCTTGAGCTTCATGTAGTCGAGCGCTTCGGCGACGGTCGATTTTTCTTGCGCAGACGCGCTTTCGACGGTCGGAACGGATTCGTCCACGAAAATCGCCTGGCCCGGATTGATGCCCCACGTCACAGTCGGGCGGATGCTCGCGGCGTCGATGTTCACGACATCGTCGTAATTTGCGTCGGAGTCGCTGGCGAGCGATTTCCATTTCGCAACGGCGGCATCCCACTCCGCGCCTTTCGGGGCGTACTTGCGGCCTTTGAGATACGCGTAGGTTTTCTCGTCGGGATTCACATAGCCTGCGCGCGCTCCGCCTTCAATCGACATGTTGCAGACGGTCATGCGCTCGTCCATGTTCATCGCGTCGATCGCTGAGCCGCCGTATTCGTAGGCGTAGCCGGTGCCACCGTTGACGCCGAGTTTGCGGATGATGTGGAGAATCACGTCTTTCGCGTAGACGCCGACAGGGAGCGTGCCGTTGACGTTAATGCGACGGACTTTGAGTTTGCTCAGCGCCAGTGTTTGCGTGGCGAGCACGTCGCGGACTTGGCTGGTACCGATGCCGAAAGCGATCGCGCCGAACGCGCCGTGCGTGGAAGTGTGGCTGTCGCCGCAGGCGATGGTGAGTCCGGGCTGCGTGAGGCCCTGTTCTGGCCCGACGACGTGAACGATGCCTTGAAAACCGGATGGCACGTCGAAGTAGGTAATGCCGAATTCGGCGCAGGCGGCTTTAAGCGCGTCGATCATGCCTTGCGCGAGCGGGTCGGCAAAGGGCTGCACGCGAGTGTCGGTCGGGATGATGTGATCGACAGTGGCGAACGTGCGCTGCGGGTAGGCGACTTTGAGTTTCAAATCGCGCAACATGCCGAACGCTTGCGGGCTGGTGACTTCGTGGATCAGATGCAAGCCGATGAGCAGTTGCGATTGGCCGTTGGGCAATTGGCGGACGACGTGTGCGTCCCAGACTTTTTCGAGGAGACTTTTGCCGGTTCCTGACATGAGCGGACGATCCTTTATGGAAACGTGAGTACACTCGCGGTACGCGAAATCGCGACCACGTTATCATAATGGAAAATGGCGGGGATGCAGCAAAATTCAGCCGCCTGTAGGACGGGCTGCCAGCCCGTCCCGTGTCAACAAGGAGGCTTAAGGCATTGTACGAGCGCCGTCGCTCTGCGTGGCTTTCTTGGCGAACCACGGACCGCCTTTCATCAAATAGAATCCGACGACCACCAGCACTACAAAGGCGAGGAAGTGGAAAATGATGTCGCCGTAGTGAATTGAACCGAGTTCGTATCCGATGCCGTTGTAATACATGGACCTCACCGACTGATAAGCATCGTTGGCCACGGCCCAAATATAAGCGGGTAGCGGCAGCAGCACGAGGAACACCAGAATGTAAATTCCCGCACAACGGATGAATGCATTGATCAAATCGTTTCGGCTCATTGAGTTTCCCCTCTCCTTTGCCGGCAGGATGCCGGCGCTCCTATTTCTTCTTCGGCGGGTCCATGACCGCGCCGTTATTGAGTTCTTTCAGCGCCTTAACGATGGCGCGCTTGAGCTCGATGGGATCGATGGGACCATTGGCTTTATACAGGATTTCGCCTTTGGCGCCAATCAACACAGTGTACGGATTCGACGCGTCCCAATCGGGATCGAACACGGCGCGGAGTTTGTAGCCGTCCACGTCGCCGAACAAGTAATTCTTGTTCGAGGCATGCTTCTTCGTGAGAACGGTCGTCACGTCGGGTTTTTCGTCGGGTTTGTTGGTCGCGACGGTGATGAATTCGAAGGCGCGGTGGCGGAAGCTGAGATTGATTTTGACAAGCTCGGGCATCTCGATGATGCACGGGCCGCAGCCGGTGTCCCAGAAATCGACGAGGCGAAGTTTGCCGGAGCCTTCGTTTTTGCGCAGCGCTTTGAGGCCGTCGGCGTCGATTAAATCGACAGTGACCGGCTCCGCGGCGACTTTGTCCATCCACGCTTTCACTTCCTTTTCTTTGCCGGCCCATTTGGTTGAGCAGCCGGCGGTGGGCGTAGTTTTGACGGCGATTTCTTTGCCTTCAAGCAGCGCGTCAATGGCGTTGCGCAAGTCGTGAACTTTGACGAACTCTTCGCGGTTGTTGTCGTCCATGCGCCCGCAGAAGCGCAATTTGCGCTCGCTGTCGAACAGGAAATAGTGCGGCGTGACGCGCGGGCCGTAGAGCTTGGACGCTTCTTCGGTGGCGCCGTCGTCGAGGTACGGGAAATTGAATTTCTTGTACGCGGCGCGGATTTTCATCGACTCGAAGGTGTCGTCCAGATCCGTGTAGCCGAGTTCGTCGAGGCGCACGCCTTTGGGGCTGTTGGGATTAATCGCGACGACCGCGACGCCTTTGTCTTTGTAATCGTTGGTGAATTTGATCAGGCGATCTTCGTACGCTTGCGATTCAGGACAATGATTTGAAATGAATGCGACGAGCAGAAATTTCGCGGCGGCGAAATCTTTCAGGCTGTACGTTTTGCCATCCACGCCGGGTAGACTGAAATCGGGCGCGGGCGAACCGATGGCGAGCGTTGGAAATTCGGCGGCACACAAGCTGAAAACCAATGCGGCGGCAAACAGAGCAAATCGATGAGCAAAGCGCATGTTGTCCCCAAGAAACGAATGCGGAAATGTGCTTTATTTCAAGCGAGAACGCATAGTATAAGCAACTCTACACCGCCGGATAGAAGATTTTGGAAGGAGACCGTTGCGTGGCCATGCGCGAACGCACTCATTTTGTGCCGGACACGCCGGAGCATCATCTGCGCAGAATTCTGCGCAAGCTGATGCTGCTGCTGGTGGTATTGGTGGTTGTTCAAATCGCTGCGGCCTACATTTACACGCTGCTTGAACCGCAATACTCGTTTATCGATTCGCTTTACAGCGTAGTCATGCTGGTGACGGCCATCGGCTCGAATTTCGATCCGCACACGATCGCCGGAAAGCTGTTCAATATTTTTCTCGCACTTTTTTCAGTCGCGATGCTTGTGAGCATCATGACCCAGATCGGCCAGTTGGTTTTGCGGCGCGAATTTCTTTCAGTGTTGAGCGATTGGAGGCACAGGAAAATGAAGGACCACACCATTATTTGCGGCATCTCGCACACCTCGCACGAACTGCTCAACCGGCTGCCCGTGGACAACGTGATCGTGCTCGTCAGGACGACCGAGGACGCGCACCGCATTCAGCGCGAGCACGAAGGGATGACGGTGCATGTGTGCGATTACACATCAAGCCACGCGCTTAAAAGCGCGGGCATCGACTCGGCCAAGCTGGTGCTTGCGTCGAGCGAAAGCGACGCGGACAACGCGTTCACCTGTTTAACCGCGAAGCATCTGCGCAGGGACATTAAAGTGATCACGCGCATGACGCGCACCGAAAACCGCGAGAAGATGCAGGAAGTCGGCTCGGACGCGATCATCTCGCCGGCGGAGTTGGCGGCGGACGCGGTGATGGGGAAGATTGCGGAGTTCGAACGCGCGAAATAACGGATTTCACGCAAAGTCGCAAAGGACCGCAAAGTGCGCAAAGAGATTTTTATAATCGGCCTTTTCCTCAATTATTCTTTGCGTTCTTTGCGTCCAACTTTGCGCCTTTGCGTGAAAATGAAAGAGCAGGTTACACCATCCACCCCTCGCCGATTTTCATGATGCGTGTTTTCTGCTCAGGACAATTTCGCGCGAGAGCCTCGGTGAATTTGGCCGGGTCTTCCGTGTAACCGGGGACCATGTTGTAATGCATCGGCACCGCCAGTTTGGGTTTGTGCAGCGCGCAGAAATAGACCGCTTGCAAATAATGCAGATTGTCCACGGCGCTGATCGGCAGAAAGACCGCGTCGAACGGCTCGAGTTTTTTGACGCGCTCGTACCAGCCAGGATAGGGCTGGATGTCGCCGGTGTGATAGATGCGCACGCCGTTTCCTTCCATCACGTAACCGAGGTAGCGGTAGCCTTTTTTCCGATCGTGATCGAGCGTCATGTGCGCGGCGGGAATCGCACGGATGGTCACGCCACCGAGCGTGTACGCATCGTCGCCGCGCAGCGGCGCCATGCGCTCGACCGGCACGCCCATTTCTGACGCAAATTTGACGTTCCACATCGGCAGGACGACGCGGGCGCTGGGGGATGCTTTTACCGCGCCGGGCAGCGTCTCGGGGTCGATGTGATCGAGATGCTCGTGCGTGCAGCAAATCATGGCGGCGTTAACGAATTCGCCGGGCTTGAGCGGAGTTTCGGAGAGCGTTTGAAGTGAGTGATTCGCGTCACGATAAAAGGGGTCGGTGTAGACGATGGTCGAGCCGAATTTGAAACAGAACGTGGCCTGGCCCAGCCACCAGACTCCAACATGGCCGGCCTTCACGACCGTGGTGCGGATGTCGTAATTGAGTTCAGCGCTGCGTCGAAAGGCGGGCGTGCGGGGCATGATAGCTCCAAAGCAAACGTGGAAAAGGTGAGGTTCAACGCCTCAAAACTAAATCTTGTCAAATCAGAATGCAACTGCAAGGACGCGAAAATGAGACTTATTCAGATGACGTTTCCTACATGGGCAAGCTGCATCCTCGCGCTGGTTTCCGTCAGCGCGGAGGACGCGCCGCTTCCGGTCGAAGTCGCGCCCAATGACGCCAAGATTCATTACCAGGGGCGCTTCGATACACAGGATGCGAAGGGGCCGCGCTGTGCGTGGCCGGCGTGCGACGTGTCGGTCAAATTTAAGGGGACGGCGGTGAATGCGAAGTTGGGCGAAGCGGGCAACGATCGAATCGATGTTATCGTCGATGGCAAAGAAGCGAAAGTGCTAACGCCAAAAGGCGCGTCCGTCGTTTACGCGCTCGCGCCAGATTTGCCTGACGGCGAGCACACTGTCGAATTAATGAAGCGCACTGAAGCCAATCAAGGCGTCACGCAGTTTCAAGGATTTCAATTGAGTGCCGGCGCGCAGCTTCTGGACCAGCCTGCGCACAAGCATCGGCTTGAAGTGATCGGCGATTCCATTTCGTGCGGCTACGGAAACGAAGGGAAGAATCAGAACGAACATTACAAGGCCGAGACGGAAAATGCGTTTTTGACGTATGGCGCGATGGCCGCTCGCGCGCTGAACGCCGATTACGTGTGCGTGGCGTGGTCGGGCCGCAAAATGTGGCCGGATTATTCAATTCCTGAAGTGTACGGGCGCACGCTGCCGAACGATGCAAAGAGCGAGTGGGATTTCTCGAAGCAGATTCCCGACGTTGTCTTGATCAATCTGGGCACGAACGATTTTCGCGGAAAGAATCCGGATGAGAAGGGCTGGACGGAGGCCTACAAAAACTTCATCGCGCGCGTGCGCAAGAATTATCCGAAGGCGGCGATCTATTGCGCAAGCGGTTCGATGATGAGCGACAGTTGGCCGCCGGACCAGCACGCGCTAAGCACGCTGCACAAATATTTGAACGAAATCATCGACGAGCTGAAAAAAGCCGGCGATTCGAACATCCGCTTCATCGCCTTTGATCCGCAGGACCAGAAAAATGGGCTCGGATCGGACTGGCATCCGAGCGTGAAGACGCATGAACTCATGGCGGCTAAGCTGGTGGAAGCGATCAAGAAGGACCTTGGTTGGTAAAACAGACCATTTGTCATTTTGCATTTGGCATTTGTGATTTGTGATTTGTGATTTGGATAGCGGCGCGAAACCAATGACAAATCAAAAATGACAAATGACAAATGGTTTTTTAGAGTCCACTAAGTTCCATCCATCTCCACGGCAGCGTGCCGAACGACAGAATCCAATCGTTGAATTGCTTAAGTGTCCAGCCGCCTTGATCGACTTTCTTGTGTTTCACGCGCAGCAATTCCGTTCGGCCAAGCAGGTAGCTCATCGGGACCGTCGGTGAACTTGTGTACCAATTCACGTCGCCTTCGGCGCGGGCGCGGGTGAAGGAGACGCTGCGCATCATGTGTTTGACGGCGTCTTCGTAGGACATTTTGCCGGTCTGCAAACCGACATCGACGAGGATGCGGTTGGCGCGCCAAAGCGCGTCGTGAAGCTGGCCGAGACGCGCGGTGGGCGTGGCGACGATTTTTTGATCGACCATCATTTTTTCGCACCAGAGCGTCCAGCCTTCGTAAAAAATCGCGTGCTGAAAGAGGCGGCGCAATTTACTCGGATGGCGATTGGCGGTGCAAAATTGCAGATGATGGCCCGGATACGCTTCATGCGCGCAGGTCAGTTCGAGGCCGAAGTGCTGGCGGATTTCGGCCTGCTTTTCCTTCTCGGTACTTTTGCCGAGGCTCAGGTCGTTGACCCAGAAAATGCCGGTCTGATCGGAGTCGTACGCGCCGGGCGAACTGTACGCGGCGGTCGGGAAATGGTGCTTCATAAAATCGGGCACGGGTTTGACGAGCAGCCTTTCGCCGCGCGGGAAGCTGACGATGTCCGCGGCTTTGCAGGCGTCGGCGACGTGGCGCGTCTGCGCCTCGTAGACGTCGATGAGCGCGCCAGCGGGCTGCCATTGCGCGGCGGCGTCTTCGAGGATTTCCTTCGCGTTTTTTTTCGAATCGAACCTCTTTGCCTCGTCGTTCATCTCGGCTTGAATGCGTTTGGCGAGCGCGTGGCCGGCGGCTTCAGCTTCGGCGGCGGTGAGGTCCCATCCGAGGCGTTCGCGGATCAGCGCTTCGAAGCGTTCTTTGCCGATCGCGAACGAGCCGGGCGGACCGGCTTTGAGTTTCGCGACGTTCTTCGCGTACGCGGCGAATGCGCTCTTGGCGGTCGCGATCAGGCTGTCGATTTTCTCTGGCGCGGCTTTGCCTGTTTTCTTGAGCGGCTCGGCAAGCGCGTCGAAAAGAGATGGCGCGCCAGCGCAGGTGCGCGCAGTGAGTTTCTGCCACAATGGCACCGGTGTTTTGAGCATCGATTCAGCGCGTTCGAGGTAATCGGTAATTTTCTTCATGCGCGACAGAATCGCTTCGGCAACGGGCGTGAGATCGTCGGCGTTGCGAATGACCAAGCGGTAAACGGCGTCCATCGCGCCGGAAGCCCACGCGTCGGGATTGCGGCGATGAATGTTCAAGTCGAGTGCGCCGAGTTCGGTGCGCAGTTGCGCAAGAAATGCGCGGCGATCGAGCCAGTCGTCGCCGCCAAAATCGTGTTCTGGGAGATTTTCAACGGCCGCAATCGTTTTGCGCAAAAGCTTCTCGTGCGCAGCGTGGGTTTTCAGATCAGGCTTGTCGAGTTCGGCATTGAATTCCTTGCGGCCCTCTGCGGATCCGCGCGTCGGAAAACGCTCGAAGGTTTCTTCGACATATTTTTCGGAGAGGTTTCGAAAGGCGGCAACGGAGACGTGTGCGGGGGTCATTGCTTGTTCCTCCTTTTTCGTCCACACATCAGAATTCATCGCAGATTTACGCCGATCAACGCGTGTACCGCCGGCTTCCAGCCGGCCCGTACCATCAGAATTCATCGCAGATTTACGCCGATCAACGCGGATGGACGCAGATTGATTTCTGAAAACGATACATGAATAAACAATGCGAAGGGGAGTTTCAAGTGCGATAACTAACTGACTGTCGTTTTCAATTGCGGGAAAAACTCTTGTCAGCATTGCGAAAATAGCGCGCTTTTTTTAAGCGCATTCGCAGATTTTCATCGGATTCTTGATCGAAACAAAATCTTTTTTTCAGTACTCATTTTCGCGCATCGGGCGGCGAGCTGTCGTGCCGCTCCGCTGCTTTCAAGTGCTTGAAAAAGACCGACCCAACGGTGCCCAATGCCAAAAATGGCATTGCCGACATGCCCACGTAACTCCAAAAATACCCGTCCCTTAATCCCGTCAAGAAACCTGGATCGTCACTGTCCGGCAGCGCATTCTTGCAATTGGGACAGGCGTGCGCGAGCACTGGAAGCAAAAGCACAACCAGAAGCGCGAGAAGCAGGGCGAGTCGGACAGAGCGAAACATCGTTGAGGCTCTCCTTCCTTTTATTGACGACACGCGAGTGGCATGAAAACGACGCAAAGTATGTTCCAAATCCGCGGCAGGTCGGCGCGATAATTTTCGGTACGCTTCTTGCTCTCCGCAAGCGAACCAAGTTTTGCGCGCTTGAAAAACCGGAGGTGGAGATGTCGTCTACGAGTTCGAACGCGTACGAGACGGAGTACGCGGAATATCCCGCGACGCAGTTGGGCACGTCGCCGATCAAGTTCGGCGTGTGGCTGTTTCTCGCGTCCGAAGTGATGTTCTTCACGGGATTGCTGGGCAGTTACGTGGTCTTGCGTTTTGCCCAGCCGGCGGTGTTTCACGAAGACGCCGCGAAGCTCAATTGGATGCTCGCCGCGCTCAACACCGCGATTTTGATTTCGAGCAGTTTCACGATGGTTCTGGCCGTGAAACATGCTCACGCACAGAAGCTCGAGGACGCTGGAAAATTTCTGATCATCACTTTTTTGCTCGGCTGCGCGTTTTTGGGTCTTAAGGCGATTGAATATGGAATGAAGATCGAACACGGCATTGTGCCGAGCACGAGTTTGTTCTTCGCGTCGTATTTTACACTGACCGGCTGCCACGCGCTGCACATCATCGGCGGGCTGATTCCCATGCTGCTGCTGTTCCGCAAAGCGCGCAATGGCACGCTCACCGGCGAAGGTACCGAGCTGCTCGGACTCTATTGGCACTTTGTCGATCTGGTGTGGATCTTTTTGTTTCCGCTGCTTTACCTGCTTTGATCAAAGATTCTCACGCAGAGGCGCAAAGGCGCAGAGAAGAAACAGGTCGCAAGAAAGAGAGGAATTGTGGACATCCTAAATTCGTTCGTCGTGCTGACAATGGTCTGGGTTGTGTCAGTGGTGGGGATCGGAATCGGGATCGTGGCGCTTTGCGCCGCGTTGAGCAATGCGTTTTTTGACGCGCTGGCCGCGGACGCGAAAGCTGCGGCTGAAAAGAGAGCGCAAGAAGTTGACGACGGCCATCCGAAGCCCAATTACGTCGGTATTTTTAGCACGCTGCTGGCGCTGACAATCGTGACCATCGGCATTTCGCGCATCAATCTGGGCAGCGCCAACAACACGGCGATCGCGATGTTGGTTGCGACATTCAAGGCGTCGCTGGTCATGCTCTATTTCATGCATCTGAAATTCGAGAAGCGCATGTTGCTAACAGTCGTTGTAATTCCCGCTTTCTTTCTGGCGGCGTTGGTGATCGGACTTTCGCCTGATTTGGTGACGAACAAATACAACGCGGACAACGGTGAGCGGCCGGGATTCTGGGCGGCGGACAAGTAGCAGCGACAACGGTAAGGATTTCTGATGGAGACGGTAATGCTCAGGAAAAAGATTGCGTGTTGCGGATTGCTTATTGGAGCGCTGTTCAGCGCGGCCTGCTGCGCGGACGAGAAGAGCGGCTTGTCGTGGATGCTGCCCGACGGCATCACCAGCTACAGCCAGAAAGTGGACACGCTTTTCACGACGCTCATGTATACGACGATTTTTGTTTTCGGCATCGTGCTGAGTTCGCTGCTTTATTTTTGCGTGCGCTACCGGCGCGCGAACGGCGGCAAGGCGTTCTACACACATGGCGACAGTTGGAAGGCTACGGCGGTCACGGGCACGCTGGCGATGATGGTGTTTATCGGCATCGACATGAACACCGTGCGGTTAAGCAAAGCGGCGTCGGCGGACATCGAAGCGCATCCGGATTTGAAGGACGCATATCGTGTGCAGGTCGTGGCGAAGCAATTCGCGTGGATTTTCCGCTACCCAGGCGAAGGCGGGAAATTTGCGAAGCTGGATATGAAAAAGGCGATGGATCCCAAACTGGCGAAGGAAAACGGCGATCCGAACTGGTGTGGCGTGGACGATGACGATCCTGATGACAAGAACAACATTCAGGTCGAAGGCTTCCTCGTCGTGCCGGCGAACAAGCCGGTGGTGATCGAAATCCGCTCGAAAGATGTGATTCATAGCCTGTACATTCCGGTCACGCGCATTCGGCAGGACGCGGTGCCGGGGATGAAGACGAGCATCTGGTTTATGCCGCTGCGCGAAGGGCGCTACGAAATTGCCTGCTCTCAATTGTGCGGCGCTCAGCATTCGCAGATGGGCGCAACGATGCTGGTCTTGAAGGACGAAGCGGAGTGCAACAAGTACCTAAAGCAGTATGCGAAGCAGTAGGTGCGGTTGGTTTCAAAGTTTCAAAAGTTTCATAGTTTCAAAAGTAATGGGCTGAAAGGTGAATCGCGAAATGGAAGAGACGCACAAACAATCGTTTGTCAGCAAGTACATATTTCCGCTGGATCACAAGACGATCGGCATTCAGTACCTGTTTGCCGGGTTGTTCTTTCTGTTCACCGGCGGATTCATGGTGCTGCTGATTCGCTGGCAGTTGGCGGCTCCGAACCAGCCTCTGCCGATGGTGGGAACGTTATTTTTCGGTGGAAAAGGCTCAGTCCTGCCGGAGCAGTACAATTCGCTTTTCACGCTGCATGGAACGATCATGGTTTTCTTTGCGGTGACGCCGATGTTGATCGGCGCGTTCGGCAACTTTCTGATTCCGCTGCAAATCGGCGCGCGCGACATGGCCATGCCGCGCCTCAACATGCTTTCGTTCTGGATGCTGGTTGCCGGCGGCATCATCATGCTGGCGTCGATGATCGCGCCGGGCGGACCGGCCAGCGCGGGCTGGACATCATACCCGCCCTTGAGCGGCCCGGCGATGTCGAAGGGCCACGGGCAGACGTTTTGGATTCTGGGATTGACGCTCAATGGCACGTCCTCGCTGATGGGTGCGATCAATTACATCGCCACGATCATGACCATGCGCACAAAAGGCATGACACTTTTCCGCATGCCGCTGACGATCTGGGGCCTGCTCTTTAGCGCAGTATTGAATCTCCTTTTCATTCCCGTCGTCGCCGCGGCGCTGATCATGCTGCTGATGGATCGCGTGGCCGGAACTGCGTTTTTTGCGCCGTTTGGCGGAAGCACCCCGCTGCTGTTCCAGCACTTGTTCTGGTTCTTCGGCCATCCGGAAGTATACATCCTGATTCTGCCGATCTGGGGCATCGTCAGCGATCTGCTCTCGATTTTCTCGCGCAAGCCTGCGTTTGGCTACAAGGCCACGGTCTATTCGATGATGGCGATCACGGCGATCAGCGGCGTGGTGTGGGGCCATCACATGTACACGGCGGGGATGTCGCCGAAACTCAGCCGCATTTTCATGACGCTGACGGTGACGGTGAGCATTCCGTCGTCGATCTTTTTTCTGAACTGGCTGGCAACGCTTTGGCGCGGCTCGATCCGTTTTACCTCGCCGATGCTTGCGGCGATGGGCGTGGTGCTGGTCTTTTCGCTGGGCGGATTGACGGGCATCTTCAATGCGGCGGAGACGCTGGACGTGTATCTGCACGACACGTATTTCGTGGTGGGCCATTTTCACATGACGCTGGCGGCATCGGTGCTGCTGGGCGGGTACGGGGCGATTTATTTCTGGTTTCCAAAAATGTTCGGCAGGCAGATGAACGAACCGCTGGCCAAGGTCCACGTGATCCTCTCGTTTCTGCTGATCATGTTCGTCTTCAACACAATGATGTACCTCGGCGGGCACGGCATGCCGCGGCGCTATGCGGACCCGACGAAGTACGAGTTCCTGAAGCCGTATCAGTATCTCAACGTGGCGATCTCGCATGGAGTGCTGGCTTTGGCGCTGGTGCAGATTCTTTTCGCGTACAATTTTGTTAACTCGATCTTTAGGGGCAAAAAAGCGGAGGTGAATCCGTGGGAAGCGGCGTCGTTGGAGTGGACTGTGCCGTCGCCGCCGCCGCATGGAAATTTTGGCGAACGTCTGCCGGTGGTTGCGCGCGGGCCTCATGAATACAGTTTGCCGGACGACGCGCGCGGTTGGATTCCGCAGGCGCAGAGTTGAATCACGACGGCTCGGAAAGCCGTCCTACGACAGTTTGGCCTGGCGAGTCTGGAATTTTAAAAGCCGCTTTCAGACGCGAGCAGGCGAACGCGGAGCAAATGTGGCTCCGCGTTTTTTTTTTGAGCGCCGCGCGTATGACAAATCTGCTTGTCGCTTCCCATTTCACGTTTATCGTTGCTGCGCCATGACGCCGCCCAAGCGCATCCTCTACCTCGATCCGTTCGCCGGCATTGCCGGAGACATGTTTGCCGGCGCGCTGCTCGACTTGGGCGTGGACCTCGCGCGCCTTTCGCACGAGATTTCGAAGCTGAATCTTGCAGGCTATCACCTCGGTTCTCGTCGCGTGTTTCGCGGCGCGATGAGCGCGATCAAATTCGATGTCGAAATCGGCGGCGCGATTCAGAAAGAATTCGACGCCATCAATGAGGCGGCTTTCCAGCCGCCCTTAAGCGCCAGCCACGCGCATGACGATGAACATGGCCACGAGTATGGCGCGCACGAACATTCGCACGCATCCAATCCGGCTGATGCGAACGTTCCGCTCCATCACGTGCGCCGCACGTTTCGCGAAATCAGGGCGCTGATCGAAAACTCCGCGCTCAGTTCGCGAGTCAAGGCGGACAGCATCGCCGCATTTCAAAAACTCGCCGAAGCCGAGGGCCGCATCCACGCCATGCCGCCCGACGACGTCGCGTTCCACGAAGTCGGCGCGCTCGATAGCATCATCGATTTCGTCGCGGTTTGCGCGGGCCTCGACATGCTGGGCATCGACGAAGTCTGGTGCGGCCCGCTGGCGCTGGGCAGCGGCGGATTTGTGCGCTGCGACCACGGCCTGATGCCGGTTCCGGCTCCCGCGACGCTGGAATTGGTGAAGGGCATGCCCCTGCGCGAGACGCCCGTTGAAAAAGAGCTGACCACGCCCACCGGCGCGGCGCTTGTCGCAGCGCTTGCAAAAAAATTCTGCGCCACGCCACCGATGCGCGTCGAAAAAATCGGCTACGGCGCCGGCTCGCGCGAAAAGCAGGCCGTACCCAATGTGCTGCGCGTGCTGCTCGGCACTGAAGACATGGGCGCCATCTCCACCGCGCAGTCGCAGCACCTTTCCGCCGGAAACGCCGGCGCATCGGAAACGCACGCAGCGGAAGTCGTCGAGATGCGCGCGAACATCGACGACGCGACACCCGAAGTGCTGGGCTACATGTCCGAATTGCTGCTCGCCGCCGGCGCGCTGGACGTTTTTGCGACGCCCATTCAAATGAAGAAAAATCGTCCCGGCGTGATGGTCACTGCGCTCTGTGAACCGAAGTTGTTGGATGCGCTGACCGCAATCTTTTTCCGCGAATCGACGACGTTTGGCGTGCGTTACGAGACGCTCAAGCGCTTTACGTTACAGCGCGAAACGCTCGACGTATCGACGCACTTCGGCAAAGTGCGCGTCAAAATCGGGCGGCGAAACGGCAAAGTGCTCTCGTTGCATCCCGAATACGAGGACTGCCGCGCGTTGGCGGAGCATTCGAAAACCGCGCTGCGCGAGGTCATCGACGCGGCCCGCAACGCCGCGAGCACCGCGCTGAATCCGCCTTCGCAGTAGGCCGTGGCAAAATTCAGAGGCCATGCGCTTGTCAATTGCAATCCATCGAGTAAAAGAATGATTCCCAGCCGCCACCGGGAATCTAAAAGGAGAGGTGGCAGAGTGGTCTAATGCGCGGCCTTGCTAAGGCCGTGTACGCCTTACGGCGTACCGTGGGTTCGAATCCCACCCTCTCCGTTAGTTGAATTCTTAATTCCCCGCCAACGCAAGACTCAGTTTGCAACCTTATGTTGCACAAGGCCTTGCCGTATCATCTTCGATGCCGTTTGATGGATTTTGATGTCGCACGGAGTACGCTTAAGCCGTGCCCTGCATAGGCGTATCGGTGAGATCACCCTTCACGAAATATCACGGCCAAGGCCCGTGGCTTTCAAAGGCGCGATTGTGCTGGCGCTGTGAGGCTAGGTTGAAGCACACCGGCTGCTGGAATTGTGATGCGCGTACTCACACAGGGCTGCTTTTTGTGACAATAACCAGATACTACTATCTTGTTTATGTCCACTATAAGAGCGACACATTGCGGCATAAGGCCGGACAGTTCCGGCCGTAGATATCCTCCAAGCACTCTTCGCTCTATGGTCAGCGCGTACTGCGCCGGCGTTCTAAATGTATTTTTAATCATTCAACAACAGACGATCTACGGATACGCATATCAATAAATGATTTAATAGCCGTCATACCGCGCGATCTCCCTCGTCATTATTTCAGGAAAGAAAACGAATCGCCAGACCTCGAATGGTTCGGGGCAAGCGGTTCAAAAACCGAGGCCATCCGCTATCAAGCGCGTTGGAACTCAAGGAGGAAAAGTCATGAAAACGATCACTGCACCACGCACTGCGATGTTTACCGCCCTGGCCCTTGGACTTGCGCTCTCACTCGGCGCTGCAACGGCTTCGGAACATGGGCACTTTGGTCACGGCGGCGGCATCTTCATCGGAGTGGGAATCGGGCACGGCGGTTATGGATACGGCGGCGGTGACTGCGGCCGTGTCTGGGTCGATGGATATTACGAAATGGTCTTGCAGCGCGTCGTGGTCTGCCCGGAACACATCGAACGCCGCCAGATCGAGCCGGTCTACCAGACGAACCCCGGAACGACTGTCCCGGTCTTGGTCAAAGAAGGCCGCGTCGAAGAGATTTTAGTTCCGGCCGTCTTCGAAGATCGCTACGTGCGGGTGTGGCGCCCCGGCTTCTACCGCGACTAACGACGGTTCGTCCGCTCCGATTCATGAAGCCCGGCTGCAAATGCAGCCGGGCTTTCTTGTCGGGCCAGAGTCATAATTGCATATTGATCGCCTGGCATCCGCCCAAAGTTTGGCGGAATCATTGCGTACCGCGTCCAGCGCGGGTTATTCTGAAGAACCACAATAAGGAATATAAATGAAGCCTATGCGCATGTTGGCGGCAACGGTCGTGGCGGCGGTGGTTATCGCGGTGCAGGCGGCGGCTTCAGCCCAGGAAGATTGGACGGAGTTTCGCGGACCCACTGGCCAGGGCCTTTCGGAAGCGAAGAATCTTCCGTTCGAATGGTCTGCGACAAAGAACGTCGTGTGGAAACAACCAATTCCGGGACTGGGCTGGTCGTCTCCGGTCGTCCAAAAGGGAAAAATCTTTCTCACCACCGCAGTGGTCAATGCCGCCGGCGGTGCCGAAGCCGGAGGCGGGCCGTCGCTGCACGCTCTGTGCCTGGATGCCGTAACAGGGCATGAGTTGTGGAACGTCGAAGTGTTCAAATCCGCCGAGACTCAGGCGAAACCGATGAATGGAAAGAACAGCCACGCCAGCCCGACACCGGTGTTGGAAGGCGAACGCCTTTATGTTCATTTTGGACACAATGGCACCGCCTGCCTTGACCTGAGCGGCAAGATCGTTTGGCGCAAGAACAGCCTGAACTACGCCTCGTTTCACGGCAACGGAGGCTCGCCCATCCTGGTGGACAACCTGCTGGTCTATAATGCGGACGCAGCGTCCGATCCCTTTATTGTGGCCTTGGATAAAGCGACAGGTGAAGTCGTCTGGAAAGTAAAACGCGAGACGCAGGCCCATCAAAAGTTTTCGTTTTGCACGCCGCTGCTCATCACGGTAAACGGTCAGCGGCAAATCGTCAGTCCGGGCAGCGGATTGGTTTCAGCCCTCGACCCCAAAGATGGCCACGAGCTCTGGCGGGTGCGTTATGGCGAAGGGTATTCGGTTGTGCCGCGACCGGTGTTCGGACAGGGCCTGGTTTTCATCGGCACCGGCTTCAATACAGCCAGCATTTTGGCCATTCGTCCCGATGGCCATGGCGATGTGACGGACACGCACGTGGCCTGGCGCACCACAAAAGGCGCGCCGCTGACACCCTCGATGCTGGTGGCGGGGGAAGAACTCTATGCGGTCTCGGACACCGGACTGGCAAGTTGCTTCGAGGCCAAGACCGGCAAGGTTCTTTGGCAGGAGCAAGTCGAGGGAAAGTATTCGGCCTCGCTTTTGGCGGCCGAGGGACGCCTTTACCTGCAAAACGAGAAGGGCATCGGCACGGTCCTCAAGCTGGGCCGGACATTTGCAACCCTGGCCACCAATGTCCTCCCCGAGCGCTCGCTGGCCTCCTATGCAGTTGCGGACGGCACCTTGTTCATCCGCACTGCGGAAAATCTTTATCGGATTGCAAACCAGCCGCAAAAGTAGGAATTATCAGCAGGCGTTTGGACAGGGCCTGTTGCACGAACATCCCCGAGGTTCCCATGTCCGACTTATCTCTTCTTGCCGTCGCCCAGCACCCAAGGGTGTCGGAATCGGAGTACCCCTTCATCGAGGGTCGGCGTGTAAACCTTGGCGTCTACCGCCATTTGAACTGACATGGAATCCTCCTCTTCAAATCCGAAAAATCGTGTCATCGGTCACTTCAAAATAGGCCACCTGATAAATACCTACTCCTTCGTCTTTGCCCGGTCTTTTAACCTGTAACTTTTGCCACTGATGGCGACGATCTCGGCGCGGTGCAGGAAGCGGTCGAGGATTGCCGTCGCCGCGGGCACGTCGCAGAGCAGTTTGCCCTACTCCTCGATGGGCCGGTTTGAGGTCATGATCGTTGAGCGGACTTCGTAACGCCGCATAATGATTTCGAACAGGTATTCGCCGGAACGTTTCGGCAATTGCTTCATACCCATGTCGTCGATAATCAGCAAGTCCGGCTTGAGGTATTTCGCCAAGATTCGGTCGGTCTGGACCATCGCTTCGTCCTGCAAAAAGTCGCGAACCCCGTCGAAGATCGAACGGTATAAGACGATGAAGCCCTGCTTGATGAGTTGGTAGCCCAGCGCCTGGAGCGGACGGTAAACTGCAAAGCGGTCGTTGAAACAGTCTGCATCATCACCAGTCTTTCGCGCCGCCGAGCGCCCTCGGCAACCTTGTTGAATCTCGTCCGCTCGCATTGGTCGATCGAGAACCGCATTTACCGCGTCCGCGACGTGACGATGGGCGAGGACGCTTGCACCGTCACCAGCGGCCACGTGCCACAAGTGCTGGCCGCACTGCGCAACGCAGCCATTGCGCTCATTCGAAAAACAGGCCTGCCCAACACAGCCAGCGCCATCCGAGGATTCGCCTCTTGCCCACAGGCAGCGCTCGAACTCCTCGCCCGTTGCGCGGATGACTTTTGAAAAGCCCTGGCTGGTGGCGCAGACATTCCTGTCTGCACTGGGCAGACAAGAATGTCTGCTCCACCATAGCCCACAGTGGCACCATCTGCGCTGATCGGTTACAATTCAGAGCATGAACCCAACTCAAAAAATCACGATTCCCTTGATGGATTTGAAAGGCCAGACGGCGGCGCTGAAAGAACAGCTCCTGGCGAGATTTTCGAAGGCACTCGACGACACTGCGTTTTGTCTCGGTCCGGAAGTCGAAGCCTTCGAACGGGAATTTGCGGCGTATTGCGGCCTGCCGAATGGCCACGGCGTCGGGATGAATTCAGGAACGTCCGCGCTGCATTTGGCGCTGCTGGCGCTGGGCGTGGGCGCCGGCGACGACGTGGTCACGACGCCGTTTACGTTCGTGGCGACGTCGTGGGCGATTTCGTATTGCGGCGCGAAACCTGTTTTTGCGGATATCGTGCCGGGCACATTCACCATCGATCCGGCGAAAGTCGAGCAAGCGATCACGCCGCGGACGAAGGCGATTGTGGGCGTGCATCTGTACGGGCAGCCGATGGATTTGGAGCCGCTGCTGGATATTGCGAAAAAGAAGGGCCTGCCGCTGATCGAAGACGCGGCTCAGGCGCACGGCGCGACGTACAAAGGGCGGCGCGTGGGTTCGTTCGGCGCGATTGCGGCGTTCAGTTTTTATCCGAGCAAAAATCTGGGCGCGTGCGGCGAAGGCGGGATTGCGATTACGAGCGACTCAAGCCTTGCGCAGAAAATGCGCGCGCTGCGCGAGCATGGTTCGACGAAGCGCTATTATCACGACACAATTGGATTCAATTATCGCATGGAAGGATTGCAAGGTGCTGCGCTGCGCGTGAAGTTGCCGCACTTGGACGGCTGGAACGCGCGGCGGCAGAAGCTGGCGGCGTTTTACAACGAGCGGCTGGCGCAGAGCGCAGTGAAAACTCCGCCGGTCGGCGCGGAACGGACACATGTGTATCATCTCTACGTCGTGCGGCACGCGCGGCGCGATGAGTTGGCGGAGTATTTGAGAGCGCGCGGCATCGGCACGGGGATGCATTATCCGCTGCCGCTGCATTTGCAAAAGGCGTACGCGCATTTGGGGCTGGGGGAGGGCAGTTATGCTCATTCCGAAGCGGCAGCGCGCGAATGTTTAAGCCTCCCGCTCTATCCGGAATTGACCGGCGAGAACGCCGAAAAAGTCGCCGGCGCGGTGCTGAGTTGGAAAGCGTGAGCCTGCCCTTTTCTCCACCATTAATTTCAGCGCGCAAAAAAGAAATGAGATTGATTATTCTCGTTCTTTGCGGCAAGTTCACCTAATCCCATATGCCCATCCATTTCAAATTCCTGATGCTCGCCCGTTTTTTCTCGCGCTTTGCGGTGGAGATGCAAGCGGTGGTGCTCGGGTGGCGCGTGCTGGAACTCACGCACGACCCCTTGTACTTCGGCCTGATCGGTCTGGCCGAAGCGGTCCCCGCGCTGGGGATGGCGCTGCATGCCGGCGATTTTGTCGATCGCAGCCGGCCGCTGATCGTGATGCGCGGCGTGATGCTGGTCAGCCTGCTTTCGACGCTCAACATGTTCTTCGCGCAAGACGCGTATTTATCTCCCGCGCTGCAAGTCGCAATGCTCTTCAGTGCGTCGCTGTGTACCGGCGCGGCGCGCAGTTTCTCGCAGCCGGCTTCGTACGCGCTGGTGCCGCGCCTGGTCGAGCGGCAGAATCTATCGCGCGCGTCGGCGTGGATGACGGCGGTGTTTCAGATCGCGCGCGTGAGCGGCCCTGCGTTCGGCGGCTGGTTTTTGGCGCGCACGTCGATGGCCGGCGCCACCGAAGTCGTCGGCGCCGTGCTGTTGTTGGCGCTGATCACGCTCTATTGCATCCCTGCTGCGATCAGTCCCATCGCCGAACAGCCCGCCACGAAGTCGCGCGCTGAGGAATTTTTCTCCGGCGCGAAATATGTCGCGCGTCATACGATTTTGCTTCCCGCGCTCACGCTCGACATGGTCTCGGTGCTCTTCGCCGGCGCGACGGCGATGCTGCCGATCTACGCCGCGGATATTCTTCGTGTTGGGCCGGGCGGATTGGGAGATCTGCAAGCCGCCTCCGGATTCGGCGCGATGTTGATTAGTGTGCTGCTGGTCGGCAAAGGAATTCGCACGCACGCCGGCGCGTGGCTTTTTACCGCGGTGAGCGGGTTTGGCATTTGCACGATTGTGTTTGCGCTCAGCCACGACTTTTCGATGTCGATGGTCGCGCTGGGCTTGAGCGGCGCGTTCGACAGCATCAGCGTGGTGATCCGCTCGGCGGCGGTGCAACTTTCGTCGCCGGATTCGATGCGCGGACGAATCTCCGCGGTCAATTCGATCTTCATCGGGTCGTCAAACGAAATCGGGCGCTTCGAATCCGGCGTGGCCGCGAAGCTGATGGGCACCGTGCCGTCAGTCGTATTCGGCGGCGGCATGTGTTTGCTAACGGCGGTGGTGGTGGCGGTGCTGTCGCCGGCATTGAGGCGATTGGATCTGGGAAAGCTCGAAGAAGAGCACCGCAAGGCTGGGGAGGGAGCGTAGAAATTATAAATCCTGCGAGTTTTTCTTATTTTCGGCAATAACGGAAACCAATTCACCAGCCGATACACTCAACGTTGTCATTCGATACACGGGTGCTCTATGACCACTGGCTATTTTCAAGAGGGTTATGCGTATGACGAGTATGCAGGTGGGAGCTGTCGGTCTGCGTTGGCGCTGCATGCAGGAGTTGATCGAGCACGTCAGTGAGAATCTGGCGGTGCTTAGCGTCGATGCAAGCGGCGACGCCACACTGGTTCTGGCATCTGGCCAGGCCGCCAAAGTGCTGCTTTCGTCAACACTCAGCGATCCGGACGAACTTCTTCAGGACTTCTTTAAGGCCTGCCTGCTCACCCTTAATGACGGTGCCAGCGCTCCAATTTGGAAAGTGCCCAGCGGCGAAGTGTTCAAACTCCGCTCCGTGCCCATAGGCAAAGATGGCAACGACAACGACAACAGCAATGGCAATGGTAATGGTAATGGTAATGGTAACGCAGGTCACAAAGGCACTTCCGCCTCACTGCTGCTGATTCATTTCGAACGCCAAGCCGTCAAACTTCCGCCTGAAGCCGAGCGCGCGGAACTCGAAGCCGCCGCCCAGGTGCGCGGCATGAGCAAATGTGAAGCGCGCGTCTTTGCGCTGATGGCGCGCGGCCGAACCAACAAGGAAATCGCCGAGGACCTCGACATCTCCTATCACACCACGCGCGCGCACTTGCGAAATATCTTCAGAACGCTCGACGTCTCCAATCGCCTCGAAGCCCGCGCAGCGGTTGTGGGATAACGTCGCTCGGTTTCACGCAAAGTCGCAAAGGCGCGCAAAGAGCGCAAAGAACTTCTGATGGAATTCTTTGCGGTCTTTGCGCCAACTTTGCGCCTTTGCGTGATAAATCAAAGCACAATCGCGGGCGTCGGCGGCACCATCACCGCGCCGACTTTCAAATCCGCCGGCAGCCACACTTTGATTTTCGTTCCGCGTCCCTGCACGCTCTCGACGCCAATCATGCCGTCGTGCGCGTTGATGATGCGCTCGACAATCGCCAAACCCAATCCCGTGCCGGCGGGCTTCGTTGTGAAAAACGGCTCGAAGACTTGCTTCATGACCTCTGGCGTCATGCCCGCGCCGGAATCTTCCACTTCAATCACGACCGCCGGGCGGTTCGTGCGGTCCATCAAGCGCGTAAAATTGTAGCCGCTATCCAGCGGCGTGTGTTCCGCGCGCGTCGCGCGGATGGCCAACTGCTTGCGCGTGCAGCCGTCCATCGCTTGCAGCGCGTTGAGTCCCAGATTCAACAGAAGCTGGCGCAGTTGTTCTGGATCGACGGCAATCGGCTCTCCCGGTTCGCCGGCCAGCGAAATTTGGACGTCGCGCGATTCCGGCCGCGTCGCCAGCAGATAGCGCACGTCCGAGAGCACGCGCTTGATGTCCGTCTTCACCAAGCCCGGCGGGCGCATGCGCGCGAAATGCAGGAAGTCCGTAATAATTTGGTCGAGGCGATCCGATTCGGAAAGCACAATCTCCAGCAAAATCTTCTTATCCTCGGGCACCTCCAGCGCGCGCACAATCTCCTGCACTGCTCCGCGGATCGAGGCCAGCGGGTTGCGGATTTCGTGCGCGATGGTCGCCGAAATGTGTCCCATCGTTTCGATGCGCTGGCGCTGCTTGTTGAATTCCGCCATCTTTTTTTCAGTGGTGATGTCGTCGAGCGCGATGATCAGACCGTGCGGTTCGCCGCCGTCGAATTCGGCGATCGGATTGACGCGGATCATCAGCGGAATCGCGCGCCCGTCGCCGCGCGTGTGAATCAGTTCAACCTTCGCCGGCACATTTGTCTTTAGCACGTCCAACGCCTGGCCGTGCACCGCTTCGCCCAGCACGCCGGCGAGGTTGCGCTTAAGCGCACTTTCGCTCATATCCAACAGGCGCAGGAATTCTCGGTTGTGATAGACCAAGTGCCCGCGCCGGTCGAGCATCACAATGCCTTTGCCGATGCCTTCGAGAATGTCGTCGCGCATCAAACTCGCCGCGACCAGCCGCCGCGAAATCATTCCCGCAATCACGCCCGCGATGATGAACGCGAAAATCGGCAGCAGCAGAAAACGCAGGAAGCCGAGGCCGGTGAGAGCGCTCTGCAAGTTCTTGAGTTTTTCCGGATCGGATTTGATTTCCTCCGGCACAAAACCCACGCTGTAGGCAATCGCCACCGAACTGTACAGAGCCACCGACACGATCGCCGCGATAATCGACGCATTCCATTTCAGCACAAATCCCGCCGCGCAGATCGACATCAGGTACAGCACCACGAATTGGCTGTTGATGCCTTCGGTGCGCCAGACCAGTCCCGTAATCAGTAGGATATCGACGAAAATCTGCAGCGCCGCCAGGCGCGCCGCCACCACCGGCCTGTGCCTCACCGCGCGCACCAGCAGCAGGTAGGCGATGGTAAGCACCAGCACGACGACGATGAGAAAGCCCGGCGGGCGAAAATAAAAGGGGACTTCGGGAAGCGGGTTGTTGAGCGCCGCCTGCTCGCTAAGCAGGCGCTGCTCGCCGATCAGAAGCACAATCAGCGCGATGGTGGCGAACAGGAGGCGCAGTGCGATCAGCACCTGGTTGCTGCGCGCGATCCGCGCATTGCGCTCGATGAAGGCTTCAAACATAGTCGTTAAACGTTACACGTTGAACGTTACACGTTACCGGTCGCACGAGCGATTGACAACGTGTAATGTTTAACGTGTAACGTTTAACGGCTCTTTTCTATTTTTTCCGCAGCGCTTCTTGAATCTTGAAGATCGGCAGGAAGATCGACAACACGATGCCACCGACGATAAAACCCATCAAGCCGATCATCAGCGGTTCGATCAACGACGTGAGCTGTTCCACCGTCGCTTCGACCTGCTGGTCGTAGAATTCCGAAATCTTTTCGAGCAACTGTTCGAGCGCGCCGGATTTCTCGCCGATCGAAATCATGCGCACCACCATCGGCGGGAAGACGAACGACTGCGCCAGCGGCTTGGCCAGATTTTCGCCTTGCCGGATCGATTCACGCGCATTGTTCACGGCTTCTTCGACGACGCGGTTGCCGGCGGTCTGCGCCACGATTTCAAGCGCGCCCAGAATCGGAACACCGGAGCGGAGCAGCGTGGCGAACGTCTTCGAGAATCGCGAGAGCGCCACTTTTTGGGTCAGTTGGCCGAAGACTGGCACTTTTAGCATCATTCGATCCCACGTGTAGCCGCCGGATTTCGTGGACTTCCAGAATTTGATGAGCAGAATCCCGCCGACGATCAGGAACAGCGTCTGGCCCCAGAATGTCGTCAACGTGCTCGAAATGGCCAGCACGATGCGTGTGGGCAGCGGCAGATCGACGCGCAGCGCTTTGAAGATTTCCTGGAATTTTGGAATGATGAAGACCAGCAGGAAGATGGTGATGCCCAAAATCATGACCAGCGAGACGACCGGGTAGGTCATCGCCGATTTAATTTCGCGCCGCAGTTTTTCGGTGGCTTCGAGGTACTCGGCGAGTCGGTTGAGGATCGTGTCCAACTGGCCCGACGCTTCGCCGGCCTTGATCATGTTCACGTAAATGCGCTGGAAGACGCGCGGGTGTTTGCCCAGCGCCTGGCTCAAATCGCTGCCGCCGCGCACTTCATCGACGATCTGCGTCAGCGCCGATTTGAAGCCGGGGTCTTCGGCCTGCTCCTGCAAAATGGTGAGGCATTCCAGCACGGGGATGCCGGCGCCGATCATGGTCGAGAACTGGCGCGTGAAAATCACCAGCATTTCGCCGTTGACGCGCGGCTTGGCCGGCCCGCCGATGCTCATGTTGAAAATGCTCTTCTTCGGCGCGCCGGGGACCGAAATGGTGGGCTGCTTCTTGGCTGTCCCTGCCTCTTCCGCCACCGATACGACGGTCAGGTTGTCGCGCTTGAGGTTATTGAGCACCTCTTCCTTGCTCGTCGCGTCCATGCTTTGAGCGACGCGCTTGCCGGAAGCGTCGCGCGCAATGTATTTGAATCGGGGCATTTTCGTCGTTCTCCGTTTTGGGAGCGAGTGATCGCTCCCAGCGCCACACAACAATTCACCTGATTATCGACATGCACAACGAGTGGTTTCCTACAGCAATTACGCTTTTTGCCGTAGAACGGAGCTCCGCTCCGTTCAATGTCATGTTTCGCGCCAACGCTGAACGGAGCGGAGCTCCGTTCTACAAAGGCTTGTTACTCCGCCGTCTCCACTGCCGACTCCTTACTCGATCCGAAATTCTGCGATTTCGCGCTCGCCAACAGCAGCGCCGCATCCATATCCAGACACTCCTGATGCGTCTTCTCGTCCGGACGCGCGGTGCCGACGGCTTCGGTCAGCGACGTGGTTCCGGCCTTGACCTTCTCCATGCAGTCTTCGAACAGCGTCCTCATTCCACCGCGCCGCGCCGCGATCTTCAAATTGTCCGCCGTTCCGCCGCGGCAAATCATGCTGCGCAATTCATCGGTGTTCTTGAGCAACTCGTGCACACCGATTCGTCCCTTGTAGCCGCTGTTCTTGCATTTTGGACAGCCCTTGGGCTTCATGTGCTTGGTCACTTCGTCCGCGTCCTGCGCCCGCTTGAGCAGGTTGAGTTCTTCTTCGTTCGGGTCCGTCGGCAACTTGCACGAACAGAGCCTGCGCAGCAGGCGCTGCGCGCACACGCACACCAGGCAGCTTGAAATCATGAACGGGTCGATCTCCATGTCCACAAGTCGCGAAATGGTCGTCGCGGCATCGTTGGTGTGGAGCGTGGAGAAGAGCACGTGGCCGGTGAGCGCCGCTTCGATCGAGATGTTCGCCGTTTCACGGTCGCGGATTTCGCCGACGAGAATGATGTCGGGATCCTGGCGCAGGTAGCAGCGCAGCGCCGACGCAAAAGTCAGCCCGATGTCTTTTTTCATCTGCATCTGGTTGAGCCGCGGCAGCGTGTATTCGATCGGGTCTTCCGCGGTGCAGATGTTCACGTCCGGCGAATTGATTTCGTTGAGCGCCGCGTACAACGTCATGGACTTTCCGGAGCCGGTCGGGCCGCAGTGCAGGATCATGCCGTACGGCACCTGGATCAGATCGCGGTAGATGCCCATGTTGTACGTTGAGAATCCGAGCTGATCGAGCGGCAGGCAGGACTTGGTCTTGTCGAGAATACGCATCACGACTTTTTCGCCGTGGTTCATCGGCGCGGTCGAAACGCGCAGATCAAGATCGAATTTCGAATTGTATTTCTTGTAGATGATGCGCCCGTCCTGCGGCAGCCGGCGTTCCGAAATGTTCAGGTCGCTCATGATCTTGATGCGGCTGATCAGTGCGCGGAGCGTGTGCTTGGGCAGCGTCAATTGTTCGCGCAAAATGCCATCGATGCGGTAGCGCACGACCACGGCGGTTTCCGACGGCTCAATGTGAATGTCGCTCGATCCCTGCGTGTACGCGTCTTCAATGATGCGGTTGCCCAATTTGACGATGGGCGCGGAATTCTCGTTCTCCTCGTCTTCCGTTTTGATCTGGCCATCCGTCGAAGCCACAGCCTCATCGGACGGCACTTCCAGCATCTCCGTGACAGCGTTCAATTCCTTCTGAACGTTGACCGGCTTGCGGTATGCCTTTTCGATCGCTTTTTTAAGCCCCGTCTCCGAAGCCATCACCGGAATGATGTCGCAGCCGGTGATGATTTTGAGATCGTCCAGCAGCAGCACGTCGAAGGGATTGCAGATCGCCAGCGTCAGCAACTTGCCCATCCGCGCCAACGGCAGCACCTGATAATTGTTGGCTTGTTCCTCCGTCACCGTTTCCAAAGCGGCGGAATCGACGGTCAAATGAGCGAGGTTAATCGGATAATAATTCATTTCCGACGCGACGGTCGTGACCAGCGCGTCCTCGCTGCAGATCGACTTCTCGATGATCCACTGCGTAAACGAAACCCCGCCGACCTCGGATTCGTTCAGCCCCTGGTCGCGCTGCGATTCCGTGATCATGCCGCATTTGGCGAGCATCGTGGCTAATTTTTTGTCGGCCTTGCCCATTGCGATGAATCCTGAGTGCTGAGTCCTGAGTTGCGGCAGCGATTAGGTCTTTTCCTTTCGAACGTTTAAGAAGCTGGACATGCGCGTGGGCGGCACCTTCTTCGCGTTCGGGTCTTCCGCGCCGTCGCCTTTTGGAGTCGGAATTCCCGCGGAGGACGCTCCCACTACCGCGCGCAGATTTGGATTGGACATTGCCGGAATCCCCTGCGACGATTGACCCATCACCGACAGCAAATTCGCCGACGATAACGCCGCGGCAGACGGCAATGCCGGTGAGCCGCTTTGGCGCGAATTGCCATTGCTGCTAAACGCCGGCATCGACGCCGCCGATGGCGCCGGCACTTTCAGGAACGCGGTTAAGCGCGGCGACGGCGGCGTGGCCGTCACCGGCGCAAGTCCCGGAATCTTCGATGCGGCGGCGAGCGGCGAAAGCATTGCCGACAAATTCGCCGACGACATTGCCGCCTTCAGCGACGGGGCGATGATCGACCGGCCCGGCACCTGAGACACCGTTGACGCGCCGATCCCAGGCATGCTCGCGTCAAGCTTCTTAAGCTTCGCCGTTCCCGTAAGATTCGCCTTCGGCGCATCCAGCAACATGCTGCCCAAGCCAGTGA
>Ga0209579_10000704_pt1 | contig 30954 bp, 31 predicted proteins | sample Coa_R1_2_FD_187152 | JGI IMG/M metagenome (GOLD analysis project Ga0209579, IMG submission 187152) | Surface soil microbial communities from Centralia Pennsylvania, which are recovering from an underground coalmine fire - Coalmine... | ecosystem: Environmental > Terrestrial > Soil >... | reverse complement strand
CGGACGCCAAGAACCGTCTGCGGGACGCCGATGAGTACGGGAGGATGGTCGGCTCGTTCTTCGAGCAGACGGTGGCCGACGTCTACCGCGCCTACGAGCGCGAGCTTCACCGTGCCAACGCGATGGACTTCGACGACCTGCTGGTCCGCGCCGTCGACGTCCTGCGGCTCTTCGACGAGGTCCGCGAACGCTACGCCGAGGGCTTCACGCAGGTCCTGGTCGACGAGTACCAGGACACGAACCACGCGCAATACCGCTGGCTCCAGCTCCTGACCAAGGAGCACCGTAACATCATGGTCGTCGGCGATCCCGATCAGTCGATCTATCAGTTTCGGGGCGCGGACATCCGCAACATCCTCGAGTTCGAGGACGACTATGTCGACGCGCACGTGGTCAAGCTCGAGCAGAACTACCGCTCGACGCAGACGATCCTCGACGCCGCCAACGCGGTCATCTCAAACAACCGCGGCCGCAAGGTCAAGAACCTTTGGACCGACCTGGGCCAGGGAGACCCGATCAAGATCCGCGAGCTGGAGGACGAGCATGCCGAGGGCCGCTTCGTCACCGGCGAGATCCAGCGGCTGACGGATGAGGGCACCTCGCTGCAAGAGGTCGCCGTGTTCTACCGGACGAACGCCCAGTCGCGAGTGCTCGAGGACACGCTGACCCGAGCCGACATCCCCTACCAGGTCATCGGAGGGACGAAGTTCTACGAACGCGCCGAGATCAAGGACGCGATCGCCTACCTGATCACGCTGGTCAACCCGCACGATGTGGGAGCATTCACCCGGATCGTCAATTCCCCCCGGCGCGGGATCGGGTCGACGTCGCTCTCGCACGTTCTCGCCTTCGCGAACACGACCGGGGTCTCGATCTGGGATGCGGCGTCCGAGCCCGAGCAGGTACCGGGCCTCGGCGCCCCGGCGGTGAAGGCGCTGCGCCGGTTCATGGCGACGATGCATGTTCTGCGGGAACGCCAGGACGCGGGGGTGTCCGTGAGCGCGCTGCTCAAGGAGCTTCTCCAGGAGACGGGGTACCTCGAGGCGCTCGAAGCCGAGCGGACGATCGAAGCGCAGGGCCGGATCGAGAATCTCGAGGAGCTTGTCAACGTGGCCGCCGAGTACGACGCGTCGGAGACCGAGAACCACTCCCTCGAGGAGTTCCTCCAGCAGGTCTCGCTGCGCTCGGACGCCGACGAGCGCACCGACGAGACCGGGATGGTGACGCTCATGACCCTGCACAACGCGAAGGGGTTGGAGTTCGGGATCGTGTTCATGATCGGCTGCGAGGAGGGAGTCTTCCCGCATTCGCGAGCGCTCGATGAGGGGGGGCTCGAGGAGGAGCGCCGGCTCTGCTATGTCGGGATCACCCGCGCCGAGCGTGATCTCTACATGTGCTACGCCCGGACGCGCAACGTCTTCGGCTCGAGGACGTGGGGGGCGCCGAGCCGGTTCATCGCCGAGATCCCGGCCAAGCTGAGCGACCGCGAGGAGGAGCGGGCTTCGCTCGCCGGGGTCCGGGCGCGAGCCACGTCATGGCGGTCCGGGGCGGCGACCGAGGCGTGGTCTCGCTCAGAGCCGGCGCCTGTCGCCTACCGGCTGGGGGAGGACGTCGTCCACCCGAGTTTCGGCGACGGCGTCGTCACCGGGCTCGAGCCCGGCGGGATCGTCGTCATCCGCTTCAGCAAGGACGGGTCGGAGCGCAAGCTGGTGGCCGACCTCGCCCCGATCTCCCGGCGCTGACCTCGACCTGAGACCGTGCCGGCAGGGCGTCAGGCTGGGAACTCGATTACCTGCCCCTCGCGGGCCAGTCCGACCGCGCCGGCGCCTCGCCACTCGGCCGCCACCCGCTCGGCCAGGCCATCGAGGTAGGCGTCGTCGTGCCCGGGATCGTGGTGGAACATGAGGCTGCACTGGCAATCGGCCCGCCGGGCGAAGCTCATGGCATCCGAGATGCTCGAGTGACCCCAACCCTGGCGCTGGCGGTACTCGCCATCCTCGTACTGGCAGTCGTGGATGAGAAGGGAAGCTCCCTGGGCGAGCGTGTGGCCTGAGATCCAGCTCACGTCCGCCGTCTCGAGATCCTCGCCCAGCCCCGGCTCGTGGTCAGGCAGATAGCAGACACTGGCCGCGTCCGATGTCAGCCGGTAGCCGAGAGTCGGACCCCGGTGGGAGACCCACGCCGCCTCGACCTCGATCGCCCCCAGACGCAGCGACGGCGTCGCCGGGTCGGCAAATCGGACTCGCGCCGGCAGGTCGCGGATTTCGATCGGGGAGAGCGGGTTGGACAGGTACCGAGCCAGGCGATCGCGCAGGGGTCGCTGGATGCTGGTCGGTCCCCAGATCGTCACCTCGACCGCGGGGTCGAACAGCGGCGCGAAGAACATCAGCCCCTGGATGTGGTCGAGGTGCAGGTGGGTGAGCAGCACGTGAACGCTGCGGCAGTGGCCGGCGAGCGCGAGTCCCAGCCCGCGAATTCCGCTTCCCGCGTCCAGGATCATCTCCGTCCCGTCGGGGCCGGTCACCTGCACGCACGAGGTGTTGCCGCCAAAGCGGGCGAAATCTGCCCCGGGAACCGGGATCGAACCGCGCGCGCCCCAGATCTTGACCCGCATGAGGTCAGGTCTCCGTGTCCTGCAAGGGCCAGGCATGCTCGGCGTCGAGCGGCCAGAAGACGACCAGCGCCCCGTGATGGCCGGCCGATCCGATGAGCGGCAGCGCCGTGGCCTCGATCGGAATCATCCCGGCGTTCGCGGATTCGATGTAGAAGCGGCCATATCCCGGCCGGCCATCGCGGAGCGCCACCGTGACCGGCAGATTGCGCACGGGGAGCCTGGTGCCGTCCTCGTCGAAGGGTCCGATCTCCGCCCGCCAGGCCTCCTGGGGGATTCGGCCGGTTTCCTCAAAGCGCGCGCCGAGGACCTCCGCGGCCGCCTCGTTGTAGAACACGATGGCGCCTTCGGTGTCGACCAGCATGGCCCCGAGCGAGATGATCGAGATCAGGTTGCGAGCCAGGATCATCTCCAGAGGCTGCTCGGCGGCGTCGGGCATATGCCCACCCTAATGGCGACGGTCAGCGCGTGCTGGGGCCTGGTGGCGCCGACGGCTCATCGAAGATCGCCCCGATCTCGTCGAGCGTCGCCTGTTCGGGGTCGCTGATCTCCTTGCCCCCGATCCCGAAGAATCCCCCTTCGCGGTGGGCGCGCGCCACCCTCTCGGCGACGTAGTAGACGAAGCGCTTGAAGTCGTTGACCTCTTGGTCGGTGGCGGAGCGCTCGAGGGTTACGACCGCCCGCCGGAGCGTCTCGGTCGCGCGCTGGCGAAGCTCGTCAGGGCTCCGAGGCGCGGTGGATGCCTCAAGCGCCGGAGGCGTGGAGAGGATCTGCGTGAGCAGCTCGTCGCGGTAGTGCTCGCGTGCGCTGGCATACGCAGCGGAGATGGCCATGGTCTCACGTACGGTCCCGCCGCGGCTGGCGGCGATCATCAGCATCGCCGCCAGGTACGGCGCATTGGCAATGACCGTCCACTCTTCGGCGTTGAAGGCCGCTTTCGCAGTCACTGGGGCTCCTGTGGGTTGACCTCCGGGCGCGAGCTGGGCGATCGAAGGATCGCATTCCGCGACTCGGCCGCTGCGGCCCAGCCCTCCCGGTCGATCCGCCAGGTGCAGTCGATTCCAACCTCAGCCGGAGCGGCCCGAGCGTCAGGTCGTTCCTCGACCAGCTCGTAGCCGAGGCGACGCGGGACCCCGCGGCTGGCCGTGTTGGCTCGGTCCTGGTGGATCTCGACAAACTCGATGTCCGGCAGCGCGAAGGCCGCGTCGGTGAGGAGCAGCGCGGCCGCGGTGGCGATCCCCCGGCGCAGGTGGGCCGGGTGGGTCCAGTAGCCGATTTCCAAGACGCCCGGCCCGCGGCGATGGTGAAGACCACACCCTCCGGCGACCCGCGCCTCGTCGATCATGGTTCCGTAGATGATGTCGCCGCCGGCCCGCCAATCCTCCTCCCAGCGCCTGAGCATGGCACGCCGCTGCTCGACGCTCAGCGGCTCCTGGGCGACCCAGTCCATCCAGGGTCGGAGGTGCGCATAGCTCTCGTCCACGGCACGATGCAGCAACTCCACATCGTCCGCCCGCCACCGGCGAAGCGTCACTCCGTAGCCCTCGAGATGCTCGGGCAGGATCGAGGTCAACCCCGCCTCAGAAGTGCCCGGCCACGCCTTCAGGTGTGATCTGGCGCGTGTCCTGCGGGGCGGGGCGGAGGATCAGGATCTCGGCGGGCACGCGCTCGAGCAGCCACTCGAGGTCGTCTGCCGTGAGTCCCTTGTTCGGGCTGTCGGTGGCGGAGACGATCACGCGGTCCACCGGCTCCTCCTGGAGGAGGCGACGCAGCGCGTCCCGGTAGGTGCGCCCGCGAGCGACGCGAGAATCGACCGGGATGCCCTGACTTGCCGCTCGCTGCTCGATAGCTTCGAGCAGGGGCATACCGTTGCCGGCCTGCACCGGAAGCGAGGACTGGAGCGGGAGTTGGCGGGGCACCCGGGCCAGAAACGCAGGCATGATCGTGGCATTCTCGGCCTGGGCCAGCCGCACCGCCGCCTCGAATGCCCGCCGGGAGATCCCCATCTCGGTGAAGGGAAGCAAGATCCGCCGCACCGCGGGGGCCTGCTGTCGGCGCGGGCGATGACCGTGAGGTGGGAGCCAAAAGCCGGCGGCAACGCCGATCACGAGGCCGGCGATGCCAACGCCGATGGCCAGCGCGGTGCTCATGCTCGCTCCGTTGTCGAGCGGGCAACCCGGTCGGCGATGATCCGTACGTCGACACCGGGCAGAAGCTCCATCAGACGTTGCGGCAGCGGGGTGCGCAAGCGCGCCAGTCCTCGCGGCGCTCGGCTCCGGCCGAGCAGGATGTAGGTGGTTCCCTGCCGGCGGGCGACCGCGGCTGCCGCGGTCGCCAGTTCGTCCGAGGTCTCGACGAACAGTCGGGCGCCGAGAAGCGAGGCGAGCTGGCGAAGCGCCGCCAGCGACCGCTCCTCCTCGTCCGAGGCCTTGCGGTTGGGAGACTTGACCCACAGCAGGTCTAGGTCGGCGCCCAGCCGCTGGGCGGAGCGCCACGCCCGGCGAACCAGCCGCTGGGCGGCCGGGCTGGGCTCGATCAGCGCCAGCAGCCGCTCTCCCACCGCGCGGGGGCCTTCGACAGCCAGGCTCTCGCCCGACCGCGACCCGGGCGGAACGGTCAAACGCCGCTGGCCGACTTCCTGGGCCACCTGCCGCAGCGCGACCTCACGCAGGGCGGCGAGGTTCTCGACGCGAAAGAAGTTGTTCAGCGCCGAGTCAACGCGCTCCGCGGGGTAGACCTTCCCGGCCCGAAGACGGTCGAGCAGCGCCTCCGGGGTGAGGTCGATCATCACCACCTCGTCCGCGCGCTCGAGCACCGCGTCGGGGAGCGTCTCGCGGACGCGGACGCCGGTCAGCTCGTCCACCTGATCGTTGAGCGACTCGAGGTGCTGGACATTGAGCGTTGAGAGAACGTCGATGCCCGCGGAGAGCACGTCCTCCACGTCCTCATAGCGCTTGTGGTGCTCGACGCCGGGGACGTTGGTATGGGCCAGCTCGTCGATCAGGCACAGCTCCGGCGCCCGAATCAGGATCCCCGGCAGGTCCATCTCATTCAACTCGACGCCGCGGTAGGTCACGTTCCGCCGCGGGACGATGGGCAGGCCGTCGGCCAGCCTCGCCGTCTCCTCGCGGCCATGGGATTCGAGCAGCCCGATGACCACATCGCGGCCCGCGTCCTGCTCGGCGTGACCCTCGAGCAGCATCTGGTAGGTCTTGCCGACCCCGGCGGCCATGCCCAGGAAGACGCGGAGGGTTCCTCGCGCCGTGGTCTGGTTTGGTGCGTCGGACCCCTCAGGGGTTCGAAGCTCGGTCATGGCTAGGCCCCGAGCACGTTGTGGACGAGCAGGTCGATCAGCTTGATGCCGATGAACGGCGCGACGATCCCGCCGAGGCCGTAGATCAGCAGGTTTCGCCGCAGCAGTGCGCTGGCGCCGATCGGCCGATACCGGACACCGCGCAGCGAGATCGGGATCAGCAGCGGGATGATGATCGCGTTGAAGATGATCGCGGAGATGACCGCCGACCGCGGGGTGCCGAGGTTCATGATGTTCAGCACGTGCAGCGGCCCCTGGCTGCCTTTGGTCGCCGCCCAGGTTGTGGCGAAGATCGCGGGGAGGATCGCGAAGTACTTCGCGACGTCGTTGGCGATCGAGAAGGTGGTGAGTGCCCCGCGGGTGATCAGCAGCTGCTTGCCGACCTCAACGATCTCGATGAGCTTCGTCGGGTTGGAGTCGAGGTCGACCATGTTCCCCGCTTCACGCGCGGCTTGGGTGCCGGTGTTCATCGCCACACCGACGTCGGCCTGAGCCAGGGCGGGCGCGTCGTTGGTGCCGTCGCCGGTCATCGCGACCATCCGGCCCTCGGACTGCTCCTGTTTGATCAGCGCGAGCTTCGCCTCCGGGGTGGCCTCGGCGAGGAAGTCATCGACGCCCGACTCTTCGGCGATCTTGGCGGCGGTCAGCTTGTTGTCGCCGGTGATCATGACCGTCCGGATGCCCATCGCGCGGAGGTGGTCGAACCGCTCGCGCATGCCCTCCTTGACAGTGTCCTTGAGGTAGATCACGCCCATCACCTGTGAGTCACGGGCCACCGCGAGCGGGGTGCCGCCCTCGCGGCCGATTCGGTCGAGCGCCGGCTGAAGCTCGGCGGGTGGACGGCCGCCTTCGTCAATGACGAACCTGATGACGGCGTCGCCCGCGCCCTTGCGCACCCGGGTCCCGTTGAGGTCGACGCCGCTCATTCGGGTCTGGGCGGTGAACGGCACAAAGTGTGCGTGCAGGCTGGTCATGTCGTGCTCACGGATTCCGTACTGCTTGGCGAGCACCACGATTGACCGGCCCTCGGGGGTCTCGTCGGCGAGCGACGCCAGCTGTGCCGCCTCGGCCAGTTCGCCTTCGCCGACTCCGGGCATTGGGATGAACTCGGAGGCGATGCGGTTGCCGATCGTGATCGTTCCGGTCTTGTCGAGCAGCAGCACGTCGACGTCGCCGGAGGCCTCGACGGCACGGCCTGAGAGCGCGAGCACGTTGCGGCGCACGAGGCGGTCCATCCCGGCGATCCCGATCGCTGAGAGCAGCGCCCCGATCGTGGTGGGGATCAGCGCCACCAAGAGTGAGATCAGCGTCGTCTCGGAGATTGCCGTGTGCGCGAACAGTCCGAACGGCCGCAGCGTCGCCACCACGACGACGAAGATCAGCGTCAGGCTGGCCAGCAGGATGTTCAATGCGATCTCGTTTGGCGTCTTCCGCCTCGCCGCGCCTTCGACCAGCGCGATCATCCGGTCAAGGAACGACTGCCCGGGCTCCTGGGTGATCTCTACCACGATCCGGTCAGATAGCACCCGGGTGCCACCGGTCACTGCGCTTCGGTCGCCGCCGGACTCGCGAATCACCGGGGCCGACTCGCCTGTGATGGCGGATTCGTCGACCGACGCGATGCCCTCGATCACGGTGCCGTCGCCCGGGATCAGCTCCCCGGCCTCGACCACCACGACATCCCCGCGCGTGAGCTCCGAGGCGTTCTTGGTCGTCCCATCTTGGAGGCGGGCGATCGTCTCCTGTCGCATCTGCCGCAGCGTGTCCGCCTGCGCACGACCGCGCCCTTCGGCGAAGGCCTCGGCCATGTTCGCGAACACCACGGTCAGCCAGAGCCAGACCGAGATCACGAACGTGTACCAGGCGGGTTCGTGGCCGCCGCCGAGCGGGCCGCCGCCGAACACCTGGATCAGCCACGTGACCGTGGTGATCATCGCGCCGACCTCGACCACGAACATCACCGGGTTGCGGATCTGAACGCGCGGGTCGAGCTTGACCAGGCTGTCGATCAGCGCGCGCCGCACGATGTCCGGCTGGAAGAGCGAGATCGCCCGGCGCTCGCTGGCTCGGGAGGCGGCGCGTTCGTCGACGGCGGGCATCAGCGGGGCCTCCCGGTGAGGCGGTTCAGCGCCAGGTTGAGATCGAGCACGTCTACCCCCGGCTCGCCGAGCACGCCCAGGAAGCGGCTGTTGGTGTTCTCGCTGATCAGCCGCTTCACCGTCACCATCGGCAGGTGGCGGATCGCCGCGATCCGGTGCGCCTGGATGTCGGCGTTGGCCACCGAAATCTCAGGATCCACGCCAGAGGCAGAGCTCGTCACCGCATCTACCGGCACCTGGCTCGCACTCAGTCCTGGGTTGTAGGGCCGCTCGAGCTTCAGGTACCCAGCGAGGCTTGCCTTGAAGGTGTCGCGCGCGACCGCGGTATTGGGCCCGAGGTTGGTGAACGACGAGGCGGCGGCGTTGTACTCGGTTGCCGTCGAGGGACGGGGCTGGAAGTACGCCGGATCCGGTGCGAGTACGGGCTGGCCGGAGCTGTTGGTCTCAGGCTTGCCGTTCTTGCCGATCACCGGCTTTGCGAATGGCTGCGCGATCAGCCGCGAGCCGATGACCGTGTCACCGGCGCGGAGCAACGAGCCGTTGGCGCGCCCGGGAAAGACGACCTGTGAGATGCCGGTCATCGCGAACGGATAGACCAACCCGAACAGCACGGAGAACACGACTATCGCGATGACGGAGGTGGTCAGGTCGCGGCGCATGGTTAGAAGAGGTGGGTCCCCAGCCCCTGGACGACTGGACCGAGCAGCAGCGCGGGGAAGAAGGTGAGCGCGCCGACCAGGATCACCACGCCGATGAGCAGGATCACGAACGTCGCGTTGTCGGTGCGCATCGTCCCCGGTCCGGCCGGCGCGACCCGCTTGCCCGCCAGCGCGCCGGCGATCGCCAGCACCAGCAGCAGCGGGATGAACCGCGCGAACAGCATCGTCAACCCGCCCATCAGGTCCGCCAGCTTCACCCCGTGCGCGCCCAGGTTGCCCGCGTTGGGCTGGATGTAGCCGGTGTAGCCGGCGAACGCCGAGCCGTTGTTGTTGGCCTGGCTCATGTACGCATACAGGGTCTCTGAGAATCCCTGGGGCCCGGGCGCGTTGGACGAGATCGAGGCGCGGCCCAGCGGGCTCGCGGTCGCGACACCCGCGGTCACCAAGATCGTCAGCGGCGTGAGCAGCGCGGCCAGCGAGACAAGCTTGATCTCCTTGGCCTCGATCTTCTTGCCCAGGAACTCGGGCGTCCGGCCGACCATCAGCCCGCCGATGAACACCGCCAACAGGACGTACACGAGCATCCCGTAAAGGCCGCAGCCAACGCCGCCCCACACCACGTCGCTCATCGCCAGGTTGCCCATCGGCACCGCGCTGCCGATCCCGGTAAAGGACTCCATCGCGGCGTTGACCGAGCCGTTGGAGGTGTCGCTGGTGGTGGTCGCCCAGAGCGCCGAGTTGACGATTCCGTTGCGCAGTTCCTTGCCCTCCATGTTGCCGCCGGTCGAGCCCGCGATCGCGTGGGTGTTGACGCCAGCGAGGTGCTGCGCGGGCGTGCCGTGCTGCTCGGCGACATAGGCGACGGCGACCCCGCCGAACCAGAGCGCGAACATCGCTGCAAAGATCGCCCATCCCTGACGGCGGTTGCCGACCATCTTCCCGTAGGTGTAGGTCAGTGCGGCCGGGATCAGGACGATGAACAGCATCTCGATGAAGTTCGAGAAGCGGTTCGCGTTCTCGAACGGGAACGCCGAGTTGGTGTTGAAGAACCCTCCCCCGTTGGTGCCGAGCTGCTTGATCACGACCTGTGAGGCGACCGGCCCCTGCGCGATCGTCTGCGTGCCACCGACCAGCGTGTGCGCGACCGTGTAGTGACTGAAGTTCTGGATCACCCCCTGCGAGACCAACAGCAACCCGCCAACCACCGACAGCGGCAGCAGCACGTACAACAGCGTGCGCACCATGTCCTGCCAGAAGTTGCCGATGCTCTTGCCGCTCCGGGCCATGATCCCCCGGATCAGGGCGATCAGCACCACGATCCCGGCGGCGGCGGAGACGAAGTTCTGCACCGTCATCCCCATCATCTGGCTGAAGTACGTGAGCGTCGTCTCGCCGCCGTAGTACTGCCAGTTCGTGTTCGAGACGAACGAGGAGACGGTGTTGAACGTCACGTCCCACGTACCCGAGTGGAATTGCACGCCGGGATAGGTCGAGAACGGATGCAGGGTCTGCGTGCGCAGGATCGCGTACATCACCAGCCAGCCGACCGCGGAGAACACCAGCAGCGAGCGGCCGTAGCGCTTCCAGTCCTGGCCGTCATTCGGATCGACGCGGAGCACTCGGTAGAGGAACCGCTCAGAGCGGCCGAACACCCGCTCGAGCAATACCGTCTCGCCCGGGGTGTAGACGCGCGCCATGTACGCGCCCAGGGGCGGCGTCAGCGCGATCAGAACGATCACATAGATAGCGATCTGAACCCAGCCCTCGAACACCTAGAGCTTCTCCCCGCGCACCAGCGCGTACAGCAGGTACAGAACCGCGAGAACAGACATGATCAACCCGAATAGGTCGGCGCCACTCATCGAGCGATCACCGCCCTCAGATCCGGTCGATCGCGTAGATCAGGCCGATCAGAATCGCGAACGTCGCGAGGGCGATTGCGATAGCGAGCACATCCATGCGCTGATCATCGCTCCGAACCTGTGAAGAACATCTGTAGAAAGCCGTCGCTTCTATACAGATTCTGTGAAGACTTCTCGACGGCCGCCGGTGCGCCGGCTGGTCAGACCGCGAAGCGGTACCCGATCCGAGCGTCGGTCTTGATGTACCGCGGGCCTGTGTCAGGTTCGATCTTCCGGCGGAGGTTCGCGACGTGAACGCGCAGCACCTGCGTGTCATCGGCATACGCCGTGCCCCAGACCGAGACCAGCAGCTCCCGATAGGTGACGAGTCGGCCGCGATTGCGCACGAGCACCCGCAGCAGATCAAACTCCGTCGGTGTGAGGTGCACCTCTTGGCCGTCGCGGCGGACTACCCGGGATGCCAGGTCGACCTCGAGTCCGTCGGCGTGAATCAGCGAATCCTCCGGCTCGGCATTCACGCGGCGCAGCACTGCCTCGAGCCGAGCGATAAGTTCTCGTGGCCCGAACGGCTTCGTCACATAATCGTCGGCGCCCGCAGCGAGGGCTCGAACCTTGGACTCCTCCTCGCCGACCGCCGAGAGGACGATGATCGGCATCTCGCTCCACTCCCGTAACCGGCGACAGACCTCCACACCGTCGATGTCTGGCAGCACCAGATCAACGATTGCGGCGTCGGGGACTCCGAGCGCTGCGGTGTCCAGCGCCTCCTCGCCGGTGTTGGCGGGCACCGCCTCATAGCCGGCGTCTCGGAGGATTACGCGCAGCGCGCGCAGGATCTGCGGCTCGTCGTCACAAATCAGGACGGCGGGCTTGTCTGTCAAACGGTCACCTGCGATGCCTCGGGCACCGGAAACGACACAACGAAGCTCGTTCCCTGCCCCGGGAGTGACTCCACCGAGATGGTCCCGCCATTGGCCTCGACAAACCCCTTTGCGATCGCCAGTCCCAGGCCGGACCCTGTCCATGTCCGATCACCCGCCTGCGGCCCGCGGTAGAACGCCTCAAAGATCCGCTCCTGCTCAGCCGCCGGAATGCCGGGACCCTGGTCGACCACCTGAACCACGACCCGAGGTCCAGTCTGACGCGCTTGCACCGACACGGGCAGTCCATTTGAGTAGCGCAACGCATTCTCAAGCAGGTTGGCGAACACGCGCTCGAGCTGAGCGGCGTCAGCCAGCAGCGCGGGCACATCCGGATCCACCCGTACCCGGACCACTCCCGCCCCGTCCGACAGCCCATCGCGTGCGGCCAGCAGCACCTCCTCGATTGAGGTCCAGTCACGACGCGGCTCAGCGCGCCCGGCCTGAAGGCGGGAAAGATCGAACAGCTTGTCGATCAGTGTCCCCAGCCGCTCGCCCTCATCGACGACCGCCGTGCTGAGCTGGGCCCGGTCCTCTGCGCTCAGCGCGCCACCGCCCAAGGCGTGCCCCGCCGTGACAATCGCCGTTAGCGGCGTCCGGAGGTCGTGCGAGACCGCGCGAAGGAGCGCCGTCTTCAACTCATCACTGCGGCGGAGCGCGGCCGTCTCGACGGCCTCAGCCTGGACCACATCACGGTGAAGCGCGACCGCGACCAGCGCCTCGAGCGACGGCACCACCTGCTCCCGCAGCCGCCCCGCGATCTCCGGCGGCAGATGCCGAGGCACGACCAGCGTGGCGATCCTCTCGCCGCCGGGACCGTGAAGCGGCAGAGCGTCCTGTCGCTCGCTGCCAACCACAGCACCCAGCTCGATCCGCGCCGACGGAAGCGCCAACGCCTCAGCCACCCGTCGTGCCGTGGCCGCAAGCGCATCCCGCGTCCGCTCCCCGGCCAGCAACTCCCGGGCCAGCGACGCCGCGAGGTCCGCCTCCGCGCGCCGGCGCTCCGCCTCCAGGGCGCGGCTGCGCGCGAGCTCGGCCATTGCGCTGACCACCACGGCCACGAGCGTGAAGGTGGCCAGCGCCACCCAGTTGCGGCTGTCGGCGATGGTGAATCTCCCCACCGGGGGGATGTGGAAGAAGTTGAAGGCGGCCGCGCTCGCGAGCGAGGTCGCTAAGCCGAGGCGCAGGCCCCAATACACCGAGACCAAAAGGACGGCGGGCAGGTAGACGACGCTCAGTGAGACGACCGAGGCGATCTTGGCCAGCGGGTAGATCGCCGCGGTGGCGAGCCCGACGCCAATGGCGGCAACGGCCAGGCCGGTCCACATGGGAGGCCGTTCGAGCCCCAACGGGCGCGAAAAAAGCGAACGCACCACACACAGAGCGTACGCCGCGCAGCGCGTGAAAAGTCCCGGGACGCGGGCGCTCGCCCGCGTCCCGGAGCCGGTTAGCTCAGTATGGACACCCGGCAGCCAGCCCCCAGCGGCGTGACGGGGCGGCCGAACCCAGGGGCAGGGCGAGGTCGGCGGTCCAGGTGCCCGCGCCGGTCGCCCACCCGGCGACCGGCCGAGGATTGACACCGATCCCGATGTCCCGGTACTGGGGTGAGAGGAGGATCCGGCAGTGCTCGTTGCTTCGCAGCCAGGATGTGACCGCCCGGCGCGGGGTTCGGAATCCCGTCGACAGGGTCTCGCCATAGGCGCCCCAGGAGAACCCGCTGGCCGTGATGCGCACAGCGGGACTCGACCCCCCGGGACTTCCGTGGCCAAAGAAACGTTCGAGCACCATCTGGTCGGTGTGGCCCTGGGCGGCTGCGTCGAGTTGTTCCTGCTCACGCAGGCCTGGAAGGCCGCCCCGCCCGCGGAAGCGGTTGATCAGGCAGACGACCGCAGAGCGGAGCTCGGCGGGGGAGGCTCTTCGCACCGACGCGTTCTCGAACGCGCAGGAACGTCGTGCGAGGGCGGGACCGGCGCAACAGAGAAGCGTCAGCCCACCGGCAGCCGCTCCCAGGCATCGCGTCGTCCGTCCGAGGGGGACTCGTGACACTTTTGTCCCTTCTCTTTGCGCCTACGGGGTTAGCTGTCGGGCTCGCGCTTGAAGAGATCGCGCTACGCCTGGAACTTCGGCGATTCGCCCCGCGGAGCGACGGTGATGCGCTCACGCGCACTGCCATCGCATCCAATCGGGTCCCCCGCTCCCGGGCGTCGGGAGCGCCGCGGGATTCGGCTGGGTTTTATGTCGCGCGGCAGAGTAGCGAACGCGGCGGCGCCAGGCCGGCGGAGCGCCTCGGGGCGCTCGGAGCGGCTGGCGAGCTGCTTCTTCCCCCGCCGCGGCGGCCGGATCCACTAGGTTCTCCGGCAATGCCCGCCACCATCATCGACGGACGCGAGATCTCCGCGCAGGTGCGGGTCGAGGTCAAGGCCGAGGTCGAGGCGCTGAGCGCTCAGGCCGGTCGCGCTCCCGGTCTGGCCACGATTCTCGTGGGGGATGATGCTGCGTCGGCGATCTATGTGGCCAACAAGCGCAAGGCGTCGGCCGAGGTCGGGATCGCCGACTTCCACCAGCATCTGCCCGCCGAGGCGAGCCAGGCCGAGGTCGCCGAGTTGATCGAAGCCTGCAACGACAACCCCGAGATCAGCGGGATTCTGCTTCAGCTCCCGCTTCCCGCGGGCCTGGACGCAGCTCCGCTGACGGCGATGATCGCTCCCGAGAAGGATGTCGATGGCCTGACCCCGGTCAGCGCTGGCCGGCTGATGCAGGGAGCGCCGGGGCTGCGGCCGTGCACACCGCTCGGGGTGATCGAACTGCTGGACCGCCACGGAGTGGAGCTGCGCGGTGCCGATGCCGTGGTGGTGGGACGGTCGAACCTGGTCGGTAAGCCCGTGGCCCTCCTGCTGCTCGAGCGCCACGCCACCGTCACGCTCTGTCACTCCCGGACGCGGGATCTGGCCGAGGTCTGCTCCCGGGCGGAGGTCCTGATCGCGGCCGTGGGCGTGGCCGAGCTGATCGGGGCCGAACACGTCAGGCCGGGCGCCGCCGTGATCGACGTTGGCATCAACCGAACCGAGGCGGGTCTGCGCGGGGACGTGGATTTCGAGGCCGCGCGGGACCGAGCGAGCCTCATCACCCCGGTGCCCGGCGGGGTCGGACCGATGACGATCGCGATGCTCCTGCGCAACACGCTCGCGGCGGCACGGCTCCAGCTCGCCTGAGCGTGCCGGCGCGTCGTCTCACCCGTGGCGAGCTGGTCAGTGCCGGAACCGGCGTGGTGCTGCTGGTGCTGCTGTTTGCCGTGTCCTGGTACGGGGCTGACGGAGCTCCCGGGCCCGGCCACCGGATCGTCACCGGCACCCTGACGGGGTGGCAGGCGCTCACCGCGGTCCGCTGGTTGATCCTTGTGACCGCGCTGGTGGCCGTGTCCGCCGTGGCCGTGCACGCGGCGAGCCTGACGCGGCAGGCGGTGGCGGCGGTCAGGCTGGCGCTGTTGGGGCTGAGCGCCGCGAGTGCCGTGGCGCTGGTCCTACGCGTGCTCATCGACCTGCCCTCCCCGGACCGGATCGTCGATCAGAAGCTGGGGGCGATCCTCGGGCTCGCCGCCGGGCTGGGGCTCGCCTACGGAGCCGTCGAGGCGGTCCGCGAACAGCGGGCGCGGTTGCTCGTCGGTCGGTGATAATCCCTCTATGCACCTTCGGGCTTCCAGGCTGCGCTGGCCGGAGTGGCTGATCGGTGCGGGCGGGGTGGTCCTGCTCGGGGCGATGCTCCTGCTGCCCTGGTACCAGCAGACCCTGGTCTCAGGTCCTGGCGGGCCTTCATACTTCGCCGCGCAGAAGGTGGACGGATGGAACGGACTGGCCCACGCGCGCTGGCTCGTCCTGGCTGCGGTGGTCCTGGCCCTGGCGGCTGCGTTCTTTCAAGCCGAGCGAAGGGCGCCCGCGGTCCCGGTTGCCCTCTGCCTCCTGGCCTCGGTTCTCGGCGCCGTGGCAAGCGTGTGGTTGATCGTCCGGGTGCTGATCTCGCCGCCCGGCGGCCGGGAAATCGGCGGCTGGATTGGGCTCTTGGCCAGCGCCGTGATCGCCTACGCCGGCTTCGCCTCGCTCCGTCTGGAGGGGATAGCACAGGTCGACGGCCCCGCGGAGATCCCCACGGTGAGTCCCGCCGCGCAGGGCTCAAGCTAGCCGCGTCGCGCCGCCCCAACCGGACCGATGCCGGATGCCTCGGCGTACTTAGAATGGCCGAGATGCTCGACCGCGCCCAGGTTCTCCACGTCGCCCGTCTGGCCCGCCTCGAGCTCACCGACGACGAGGTGGAGCGGATGGCCGGCGAGCTATCCAAGGTGCTCGATCACATCGAGAAGATTCGTGAGCTTGACCTGGGCGGCGTGGCGCCGACCTCGCATGTGATCGACGTCGCCGGGGTGGTGAGGGCCGACGATGACCCCGAGCCGTCGCTCCCGGCTGAGGTCGCCCTCGCGGCGGCCCCCGAGCCGGTCGCCGTCCCCGGGGGCATGGGCTTCGGGGTCCCCAGCCCGGGGCAAGCTCCCGGTGAGTGAGCTCCTCGATCTGACGGCGGCGGCCGCCGCGGCGGCAGTTCGCGCGGGGGAGATCGACTCGGGCGAGCTGTTCGAGACCTACCGCGCGCGCGCGGCGGCCAGCGACATCAACGCCTTCACCTGGCTCGCCGACGGGCCGCCCGCGGCGTCGAACCTGCGCGACACACCACTCGGCGGGGTTCCCGTCGCCGTCAAGGACCTGTTCTGCACCGAGGGGGTACCGAGCCAGGCCGGTTCACGGATCCTCGAGGGATACCGGCCGCCCTACACCGCCACCGTCGTGGCCAAGTTGGGCGCGGCCGGGGCGCCGCTCCTGGGCAAGACCAACCAGGACGAGTTCGCCATGGGGTCCTCCAACGAGAACTCCGCCTTCGGTCCCGTACTCAATCCCTGGGACCGGGCTCGGGTTCCCGGCGGATCTTCGGGGGGCAGCGCCGCGGCCGTGGCCGCCGGCCTCGCCCCGTGGGCGATCGGCACCGACACCGGGGGCTCGATTCGCCAGCCGGCAGCCCTCTGCGGCGTGGTCGGCATGAAGCCGACCTACGGGGCCTGCTCACGCTACGGGATGATCGCGTTTGCCTCCTCGCTCGACCAGGCCGGACCGCTGACCCGCGACGTCACCGATGCGGCGCTGCTCCTGCGCCACATGGTCGGCCGTGATCGCCGGGACTCGACCTCACTCGAGTTTCCCGAGGACATCGCGCTGCCCCGGGCGGAGAACCTGCGCGGGATCCGCATCGGGGTGCCCGAGGAGCTCACCGGGGCCGAGGGCGGGGTGGAGACCGGGGTGCGTGAGCGCTTCGAGGCCACGCTCACGCTGGCACAGGAGCTCGGGGCCGCGGTCGAGGCGTGCCGGCTTCCGCACGCTCCGCACGCCCTGTCGGCGTATTACCTGATCGCCCCCGCCGAGGCGTCGGCCAACCTGGCCCGCTACGACGGTGTCCGCTACGGGCTGCGGGTCGCCGGCGATGCCGGGCTGCTGGCCATGTATGAGCGCACTCGAGCCGCCGGCTTCGGGCCCGAGGTCAAGCGGAGGATCATGCTCGGGACCTACGCGCTCTCGAGCGGCTACTACGAGGCCTACTACGGCGCGGCACAGAAGGTGCGCACGAAGATCGCCGAGGACTTCCGGACGGTCTTCGAGAGCTTCGATCTGATCGCGACGCCGACCAGCCCGTGGACCGCCTTCGAGCTGGGAGCCAAGACGGCCGACCCGCTGGCCATGTACCTCAACGACTTCTGCACGGTGCCGATGCCGCTGGCGGGGATCCCGGCGATCTCGATTCCGTGCGGGCTCGCCGACGGGCTCCCGGTCGGCTTTCAGCTGGCAGGCCCGGCGTTCAGCGAGACGCGACTGCTCGACGCCGCGCACGCGCTCGAGCTGGCGATCGGCTTTGACGCGGGCCCGGCCCGGCGCAGCGACGCGGGGGGCCGGGACGGACGATGAGCGCGGTCGAATACGAGCCGGTGATCGGGCTCGAGATCCACGTGCAGCTCTCCACGCGCACAAAGATGTTCTGCGGGTGTGAGGTGGCCTTCGGCGAGGCGCCGAACACCCATACGTGCCCGACCTGCCTTGCCCTGCCCGGAGCCCTCCCGGTCGTCAACGAGCGGGCGGTTCAGTTCGGGGTGATGATCGGCCTCGCCTTCGAGGGCGAGATCGCCGAGCGGTCGGTGTTTCACCGCAAGAACTACTTCTATCCCGACAGCCCCAAGGCCTACCAGATCTCGCAGTACGACATTCCGCTGTGCCGCGGCGGCCGGCTTGGCGAGGTCCGGATCCACCGGGTCCATCTGGAGGAGGACGCCGCCAAGCTCAACCACCTCGGGGAGAGCGGACGCATCCACGGCGCCGACCGGAGCTGGGTCGACTTCAACCGCTGCGGGACCCCGCTGGTGGAGATCGTCACCGAACCAGATCTCCGCTCGCCCGAGCAGGCGCGGGAATGGCTGGGCGTGCTGCGCGAAACGCTGCGCCAGACCGGGGTCTCGGACGTCAACATGGAGGAGGGATCGCTGCGCTGCGACGCCAACGTCTCGGTCCGGCCGCGGGGCTCCAGCACGCTGGGGACGAAGACCGAGCTCAAGAACATGAACTCGTTCCGGTTCCTGGAGCGCGGCATCCGGGCCGAGATCAGGCGGCAGGTGGAACTACTGGCGCTTGGGGAGTCAGTGGTTCAGGAGACGCTGCACTACGACCCGGCGTCGGACACGCTGACCTCGCTGCGCTCCAAGGAGGAGGCCCATGACTACAGGTACTTCCCTGAGCCGGACCTGGTACCGCTGCTCGTCACCGAGGAGATCCTGACCCGCGCCCGCGCCGCGCTGCCGGCCGAGCTCCCCGTGGAGCGCGCGCAGCGCTTCGAGCGAGAGCTCGGACTAACCGCGAGCCGGGCCCGGGAGCTGGCCTTCCGGGCGGAGCTGGCCGACTACTTCGAGCGTGCCCTGTCCGCCGCCCCGTCCAATGGCGACCTGGACGCGGTCGAGCTCGCCAACTGGATTCCCCAGTTGGTCGAGCGGATCGGTGAGGCCGATCCGGCGCAGAGCCGCGTCACCCCCGAGAGCCTGGCCTCGCTGGCGGCCATGGTCAAGTCCAAAGCGGTCAGCCGCGATGCGGCACGAACGGTTCTGAGTCGCCTGGTCGAGGAGGGTGGCGCGCCCCAGGAGATCGTGGACCGGGAGGGCCTGGGCGCGCTATCTGCGGACGAGGATGGCCTCGGCGAGGTGGTCGATCGTGCGATCGCCGCCGATCCGGACGCCGCGGAGCAGGTGCGGGCGGGCAACATGCGCGCCATCGGCCCGTTGGTTGGATATGTGATGCGGGAGACCAAAGGTCGCGCCGACGGCGGCGAGGTGACGCGACTAATCCGGGAGCGGCTCGGAGGGGCGTAGCATTCTCGGCGCGCGCTCGCAGGAGCGCGAACGCGCAATCGTTTCCGAGGGCATAGGAGGGCACAGATGTCACGACTGATTCGCATGGACCACACCGGTCATACGGAGCTGGCAGAGTGGTCGGCGGATGATCCGGCGAGCCTCGAGGCGGCGGTGAGATCCTTCCGCGAGGAACTCGACCAGGGCTACTTCGCCGTCGTCTCGGACGCAGAGGGGCGAGCCGAACAGGTGCGGGAGCTGCCGGCGGAAGCCCCGCTCGTGATCATGCGCCGGCCGATCGCCGGGGGGTAGCCGATGGCCGACAGCGCCGTCGCGCTCGCCGCGAAGCCGGCGGAGCTGCCCGAGCTGGCCGCCGTCTGGTGGCGACCGCGGGTCAGCGAATCCAGGCTGAACCGCGTCGGGTGGCTGTGGACGCTGGTCGCGCTGGCCCACAGCGTGCCCTTCCTCGCCGCCGCCGTGGCTCTGAGCGTGCTCAAGCCGGTGACGATTCCGATCGGGGTCGTGCTCCTGGTTCACGCGTGGGCGATCCCCGAGCTCTACGCGGCGCGCGGGGCGGCGGTGCTCAAGCGGCGGCGCGGGTCGGCTGACGCCGGAGCCGAGCGCGCCGCAATAGGCCTGCTCGGCGATCTGCTTGGGCACCGGGCGCGGGAGCTCCGGGCCCAGAGCGGACTGGCCATGGAGCGAGGGCGCTTCGGAGTCTGGGTCCTCGGAGAGGCGGGAGCGCTGCTGGTCAGGCCCGGGGGTCACCGCGTGCACTGCTACTGCGTCGGCGTGGCCGATCCCGACCTGCCACCCAGCGATCGGACCGCGCACCTGCTGCTGGCGCTGCGCGAGGATGAGACCGGGTTCGCCACGGTCGCCAACCTCGCCTTCGCCGGCGCCACGTGGCGAGTGCGTCGCCGCCTGGCTCCGAGCCTCCGCGGGGGTCTCGCCGCGGCGGTCCAGGAGGCGCGGGCGATGCGGAACCGCCCGGCTTAGCCAAATCTTCAGATCCTACGAGGGGCGGGCGGTACGCTTCGCGGTATGAGAACTGAGTTGGAGGCTCCAGCCAGCCGCACGCCGATCCTGCGCCGCGTGTTGGCGAGCGTCGTATTGATCGGTGTGGCCGCGCTGGTCGTGACGACCCTGGTCCACGTGGTGATGGCGGTGTTCTGGACGCTCGTCGGCGTGGTCGCGATCGTCGCCGTGCTCTGGGCCCTGAAGACGCTCTTCTGGTAGCGCGCTCGCATGGCGGGCGCCGGCTACGTCGTCATCTGCCTGGGCTTCGGCCTGGCGGGCGGACTGATCGGGCGCATGAAGGGCAGCTCGTTCTGGCTCTGGTTCTTGATCTCCGGCCTCGTCCCGGTCGCCGGTCTGCTGGCCGCGATCGTCTACCGCTGGGAGGACCGCGAGCTCCGGCGCCAGTGCCCCCGCTGCGGCCGGGTGGTCAAGCTGTATGACGCCAAGTGCATGCGCTGTGGAGAGGAGCTGGCGTTCCCTGAGCGCGCCGTCGCCTCCGAGGCCGCGATGCGGAAGCGGGCGAGCACCGGATAGCACGGGGACCGCGCCGAGTTGCGCGACTAATTGAGCACGGTCTGACGGCCGAAACCCACTGTTAGACTCGGCCATTCCGAGCCGTGGGGCTGAGCCCGGCGGCTTGAGGACCCCCGTTCCCTGACCTAGGAGCCGGATCGACGTGCGCGCGGTTGACGCCCTTATGGAGTGCCTGAAGGCTGAGGGGGTCGAGGTCGTGTTCGGCCTACCCGGCGGAGCCAACCTTCCGACCTACGACGCCTTCTACGACGCCGGGATCCGGCACATCCTGGTCCGCCACGAGGCCGGTGGAGGGCACGCTGCCGAGGGCTACGCCAAGGCGACGGGCAAGGTTGGGGTCGCGCTGGGGACCAGCGGACCGGGAGCGACGAACCTGGTGACGCCGATCTGCGACGCGATGATGGACTCCGTCCCGGTCGTCTTCATCACCGGTCAGGTCCGCACCGAGCTCCTCGGTACGGACGGGTTTCAGGAGGCCGACACGATCGGCATCACGATGCCGATCGTCAAGCACAGCTTCATGATCCAACACCCGCTGGAGATCCCGCGTTCGATCCACGAGGCCTTCCACATCGCCCGCACGGGCCGGCCGGGGCCGGTGGTGGTCGACATCCCGCAGGATCTGAGTCGGGCCGACATTCCGTATGAGCCGGTGACCGACGTCCATCTGCCGGGCTATCAGCCGACCACCGAGGGCAACCAGAAGCAGATTCGCCTGGCCGCCAAGGCGCTGGCCAACTCCCGGCGACCGGTGATCTACGCCGGGGGTGGCGTGGTCAACGCCAACGCCGCGGCCGAGCTGACCGAGCTCTGCCTGTTCGACCGGCTTCCCGTGACGTGCACCGTGATGGCCCTGGGGGCGTTCCCCGCCCCCCACGAGCAGTGGCTGGGGATGCTGGGCATGCACGGGACCCGGGCCGCCAACTACGCGATGGACGAGGCCGACCTGATCGTGGCCATCGGGGCCCGCTTCGACGACCGGATCACGGGCAAGCTGGACGAGTTCGCGCCGCGCGCGAAGTTCATCCACATCGACATCGATCCGGCCGAGATCTCCAAGAACGTGCCCGCGCATATCCCGATCGTCGGCGATGCCAAGAACATCATCCCCCGGCTGACGGCCGAATACCGCGCGCTGGCGCCGGATCCCAACCGGCTCGAGGAATGGTGGCAGCGGATCCGGGCATGGCGCGAGCGCCACCCCCTGGGCTATGAGGACTCGGCCGACTCCGAGATCAAGCCCCAGTACATGATCGAGGCGCTATATGAGGCGACCCGCGGCGAGGCGATCGTGACCAGCGACGTCGGACAGCACCAGATGTGGACGGCGCAGTACTTCCACTTCGCCAAGCCGCGGCGCTGGATCAACTCGGGGGGGCTCGGGACGATGGGCTTCGGCCTGCCCGCGGCCATGGGGGCCAAGGTCGGCTGCCCCGATGAGACGGTGATCTGCGTGGCCGGCGACGGATCGGTGCAGATGAACATGCAGGAGCTCTCGACCTGCGCCCAGGAGGGCATCGCGATCAAGGTGTTCATCATGAACAACGGCTATCTGGGCATGGTCCGCCAGTGGCAGGAGCTGTTCTGGGACAAGCGCTACAGCCAGGTCGAGATGGGCCAGTGGCCCGACTTCGTCAAGCTCGCCGAGGCGCACGGGGCGACGGGGATCCGGCTCACCGACAAGGCCACCCTGGTCTCGGACGTGCGCGAGGCATTGGCGCTGGAGGGTCCGGTGCTGGTCGACGTGCGGGTCACCCGTGAGGAGAACACCTATCCGATGATCCCGGCCGGTCAGCCGGCGCGGAACATGGTGGGATGAGCATGGGCGAGCCGGCGACCAAGGAGGTCCTCTCGCTCGATGAGCTCGAGGCGGCCGGGGGTGTCCGGACCGGGCGCAAACACACGCTCTCGATCCTGGTCGAGAACAAGCCGGGCGTCCTCACCCGCATCGCCGGTCTGTTCGCGCGACGCGGCTTCAACATCGACACCCTGGCCGTCGGTCCCACCGAGGACGAGCGGGTGTCGCGAATCACCCTGACACTCGACGGCGCGCTGCATCCGATCGACCAGGTGACCAAGCAGCTGCACAAGCTGGTCAACGTGCTGAAGATCCGCGACCTCGAGCCCGAGGAAACGCTCAGCCGCGAGCTCGCTCTGTTCAAGATCTCGGCCGATGGCACGGCCCGCACCGAGGTCATGCAGATCTGCGAGATCTTCCGGGCCAAGATTGTCGACGTCACGCGCCGCTCGGTCGTGGCCGAGATCACGGGCACATGTGAGAAGGTGGACGCCTTCGAGCAGCTGGTGCGACCGTTTGGGCTGATCGAGATGGCGCGGACCGGCGAGATCGCGATCTCGCGTGGACGCAGCGAGACCTAGAAGCGGTCGCCCGGCCCGCGACACGGCCCGCCTCACCGCCGAGCGATGGCTCGGCGCCGAGGCCACAAGGCGCCTGGAGGATCAGATACAGGCCGCGCTGCGGCGGGCGCGCTCCTCCGGCAAGCCGATCGTGGTCAGCGTCAGGGGGAACGCGGTGGGCGAGCTGGACCCAACTGCCACCGTCGTCGCGTCTCGCCGCCCCGGCGAGCCCTGGTTCTGCTTTGAGCAGCGCGACCGCGACAACGCCGCACTGGGCGCGTTGGGCTGCGTGCGCCGGTTCGAGGCCCGCGGAGCCGACCGGTTTGTCCAGGTGGCGAGCCGGTGGCGGGGTCTCTGCGCGGCCGCAGTGGGCGACCTCGCCGGAGGCCCGCCGGGGTCGGGCCTGGTGGGGGTCGGAGGGTTCGCGTTCAGCGCCGAGGGCGGCGCCGGGGAGGCGTGGAGCGGTTTTTCCCCCGCCTCGCTCGTGGTGCCGGAACTCTCACTGGCGCGGCGCGGTGGCGACACCGTTGTGACGCTGAACGTCGACGTGGCACCGGATGACACGGTCGCCGATGCCCTGCGCCGGGCCATGACGCGTCTCAGCGAGCTTCGTCGCGGCGGCCTGCCGCTCCTCGACCCAGCCCCCACGGGCAGTTACCGCGTCCACAGCCCGATGCCGCCATCGCACTACGAGGAGGCGGTGGCGAGGGCGGTGGAGCGGATCCGGCGCGGTGAGTTCGAGAAGATCGTGTTGGCCCGGGAGGTCGAGGTCCACGCTCCGATCGCACACGACCCGGGCGCGATCCTCGGGCTCCTGCGCCAGGAGTTTCCGTCCTGCTACGTGTTCGCCGTGGGCCGCGGCGAGGCCACGTTCCTGGCCGCGAGCCCCGAGCTTCTGGTCCGGCGTGACGGCCAGCGCGCTAGCACGGTGGCGCTGGCGGGATCGATCGGCCGCAGCGCCGACCCGGCGGTCGACGACCATCTCGGCGAGCGGCTCCTGCACAGCGAGAAGGATCGTGAGGAGAACGCGATCGTCGCGCGCCGAATCGCCCGAACCCTGAGCCCGCTCTCGGTCTGGACCACCGCCGCACCCGAACCGGTGCTCGTGCGCGTGGCCAACATCCAGCATCTGGCGACGCCGATCCGGGCGCAGCTCGCGGCGCCGATCGGGGCGGTCGAACTGGCGGGGGCGCTTCATCCGACGCCGGCGGTAGGCGGCGAGCCGCGAGACCGCGTCGGCGCGATCATTCCCGCGCTCGAGGGCATCGACCGCGGCTGGTATGCGGGCGCCGTCGGCTGGACCGATTCCTCGGGCGATGGCGAATTCTGCGTAGCCCTGCGCTGCGCGCTGCTGCGAGGCGCGCTGGCCCGGCTGTACGCGGGATGCGGCATCGTTCGCGACTCGGATCCCGCTGAGGAGCTCGCCGAGACCGAGGTGAAGCTGAGCGCGTTGCTCCCGGCGCTGGCCGGGTGAGCTGCGCTAACGCGTTCGAATGCGGATGGCGCGCGTGACCATCGCGCCGCCGGCCCGGAGCCGGTCCTCGTCGTGATCTCGGCCGCGCCGACTGACGGATCGGTATCGAGGCGAACCGCGTCGCCGCGGCCTGGTCCAGTTGACCCGTGAGGCCGCTCGCGGCGGCACATGACGGGCTGACCCAGAAGTTCGAGCTGGGGTCGGGCGCGCTTGCCCCCGCGACCGAGGAGATGGTGAGTACCGCGCCTGTGAGAGCGAGCGCGAACGAAACCACGCGCCGACGCTTCGGCATTTGCTACCTCCCTGCATCGGTGGCAAAAGGGCTATGGGGGCTTCGGGAAGGCGGGCGGCCGTCGATCGGGAGGGGCCGTCCGCCGGGGCACTGCTTTCAGGGGTGACAACGCTCCTGAAGTTGGAGCGTCAGGCGCTATCTGCAGTTAGGTTGCTTTGCAACCGGGCGCCGCGGGGCGGCGCGCCTGTTAGCCGCGCAGGGCGTGGGTGGCGATGTCCGAGTCGAGGGTGCCCTGGGTGTCGTACTGCCCGGTGTGCACGTAGACGAGCTTGCCGCGACGGTTTATGAAGATCGTCGTCGGGGTCCCCAACAGGCCCTGGGGGACGATCGAGGTCAGCTGAGCCGCGCTCGTCTGGTAGCTCGGGTAGCTCACCGGGTGCTGCTGCATGAATGACTGTCCGTCGGAGACGGAGTCCCCGATGTCAGCGCCTAGGAAGGCGACGCGGCGCCCGTAGTACGCCGAGGCGGTCCCGAAGAGCCCGAATTCGGCCACGCAGGGCGCACACCATGACCCCCAGACGTTGACCACGATCGGGTAGCCGCGCAAAGCGCGGATCCGGGCCTCGAGGGCTTGCTGGTTGCCGAGCACGCGGTTGGCCTGCTGGTGGAGCGCGGCCAGGGCGGCGGGTGAGCCGGCCAGGTCGGCTGCGACGGCCGCGCTCGACGGCGTCTTCGGCGAGCGCGTGAGCGCCGCCCTGACCTGACGAATGATCGTGGCCGTGGTGGGCAGCCCGCCGACCGAGACGTCGTAGTACCAGAGAATTCGGCCGCTGGACGAGGTGAGGACGAGCCACGGCTCGTCCTGGACCTCATAGCCGTCGGCGATGCGCCCACTCGCGTCGACGCCGACCGGATAGGGGAGGGGGGTGGGAAGCGTGGCCAGGAAGTTGGACAGGCTGTCGCGCGTGGGCTCCAGGCTGGCCTCGTCCACCGCAGTGAGACCCGGCAGACCGCGAGCGCGAGCCGCCTGTTGGTAGGAGCCGAGCGCTTCGAGCTCCCGGCGAAGGTCCATCACCTGTTGGTCCCAGCTGGCAAAGAACAGATACAGCCGCGGAGCGCGGCTGGCCCCGAGGGCGATCTGGCCGCCCCCGGCTCCCGGCACGCGGATGCTCTGCGTGGGCGGGACCCCATTGACGTGGGCGTATGAGAGATGTGAGCTCACGCGCGGCTCGCCGGGCAGCAGCCGCGCCACCTCCTGGGCCAGCAGCTGCCCGAGTTGCGGGACCGCGGCGTAGGACAGCTGGGAGAGGTAGAGCCGCGCCAGCCGGCCGCGCGTATCGATGACGAACAGGGCCGGCGTGTGGTCGATCTGACCGTGCTCGATCGCGACCCCGACGTGGTAGGCGCTCCACACCCGCTTCAGCTGCGGCAGCGCTGACGTGAGGAAGCTCCACTCGTGGAGCATCCCGTGCGCCTCGGAGTACGCGCGGACGTACCTGACCGCGGTGGCGTCCGGATTGGCGTCGATACCCAGCAACTGAACCCGGCTGCCCGCCGCGCCGAGCATCTGTTTGGCATCCACCATCGCGGTCGTCGTCAGCGGGCAGATCGTGGTGCACTCGGAGTCGTTGAAGGCGAGGAGGACGACCTTGCCGCGGAAGCTGTGCAGCGACACCGGGCGGTTGAACTGGTCGGTGAGCGTGAAATCCGGGGCGCGTCCGGACAGCGGCTGGCCGGGATCGAGGGCTGGGTTGGTGGCCAGCGCGTTCGCCGCCGGTGCCGAGGTGCGGGTGAGGACAGCGACCGTGCTGCCGATGATGATCGCCACGAGCACGCCACCGAGGGCGATCAGCAGCCACACCGGAACCTGCGATCGGTGCGAGCGGCTGGTTTCGGGTTCAGCGGACAACGAGAGTGCGCCTCGGCCGAGCTGGACGGCGCGGCGCAGGAGAAATTAGCGGCTCGCGCTCACCGCCCGGCGGCGAGCGCGCGCTCCGTGGCCGCGGCCACGCGGCGGTGGAGGTCGCGATTTTCCTTTCGGTCAGTGACCACCTCGAGGATCGACGTGCGCGCCTCATCCAGTGAGCGCGCCACCATCCGCCCGAGCTCGCTCGGGCTCTGGGGACGGGCGTAGGTGCAGCCGTACAGGTCGGCCGCCTTGGCGAAGTCGAGCCCATGCGGGGTGGCCACGTGCTCCTCGAAGGCATCCACCTGCTCGGCCACGGGAAGGAACTCGAAGATTCCCCCGCCGTCGTTGTTCAAGAGCACGATCGTCAGGGGGAGGCGGTACCGGCGATAGGTGAGCAAGCTCCCGATGTCGTGAGCCAGGGCCACGTCCCCGATCAGAAGGACGGTTGGCTTACCGGTGGCCGCGGCGGCCCCGAACGCCGAGGCCACGGTGCCGTCGATGCCGTTGGCTCCGCGATTGGCCAGCACGCGGGGGCCGGCGGGGTGGGCGGGGGCGAACGTCTCGAGATCACGAATCGGCATTGACGAGGCCACGAACAGCGTCGTCTCGGGGCCGAGCTGCCGGCTGAGCACCCGAGCCACGAGCGGTTCCGAGAGCCGCTCGCCGAGCGCGCTGTCCAGGGCGGCGGAGACCGCCGCGTCGGGCCCCGCCCAGCTCTCGAGCCACCCCGCGTCGACGGAGATCGTCTCTGGCTGAGGCAGTCGGCTGCTCAGCCGCATCCCGACCACGCTGGCGGGGTCCTGCCAGGTGTGCTCGGGGTCGAAGGCGATCTGGGGGACGTCGGCGAGCTCGCTCAGCCAGGTCCGCATCGGCTTGGAGGTCGGGAGGTCGCCGACGCGGAAGACAAAGTCCGGGCGGCGAGCGGCGGTGAACTCGGGCCACCGCAGGAGCAGGTCGTAGTGGGCGATGGCCGCCGGCCCGCCTCGCGCTCCGGAGAGTGGATCGGCGAGCAGCGGTATCGACGCGCGGCCCGCGAATTCGGACAGGCCGACCGGGTCCGGAGTCCCGGAACCGGCAACCACCAGCAGCCGCCCGGACGGGTGCGGCCCCGGACCGTGGGCCGGGGGGGCGGCGGTCGGCGGCTCGACGATCACGTAGGGCTCGCCGCCCGGGCGGCCGGTGAGATCGTCGGGCAGGGCCTCGCCCGTGACCAGCGGCTCGCGCAGCGGGAAGTTGAGGTGGACGGGCCCCGGCGGGCCGGCGAGTGCGGTGGCATAGGCGCGGCAGGCCAGCGTCCGAATCCAGCGCAACCGCTCGGTGGTGGCGTCGTGGACTCCGACTTCAAAGAACCACTTGACCGCCCTGCCGTAGAGACCGAGCTGGTCGATCGTCTGCCCGGCCCCGACATCGCGAAGCTCAGGCGGGCGATCGGCGGTGAGGACGACCAGGGGCACGCGCGCCCACCGGGCCTCGATCACCGCCGGCGTGAGATTGGCAGTCGCGGTCCCGGAGGTGCAGGTGATGGCCACCGGCCTCCCCGACGCCTTGGCTGCGCCGAGAGCGAAGAACCCCGCTCCTCGCTCGTCGAGGTGAGACCAGCAGCGGATGCCGGGCTGGCGGACGAGCGAGAGCACGAGCGGGGTGCAGCGTGAACCGGGGGACGTGGCCGCGTCCCGGAGTCCGCAGCGTGCCAGCTCCTCACAGAAGGCCCGCAGCAGCAGATAGGTATCGGTCGCGGTCATGATCCTCTGCGATGACGCCGACCGTCCTGTTCCTGCACGGCTTCACACACACCGGCTCGAGCTGGGAGCCTGTCGTGGCGGCGCTCGGGGAACGCTACCGGGCGATCACGCCCGACCTCCGGGGTCACGGCACGGCTTCCGAGTTGGAGCCCGTAACCCTGGAGGCCGTCCTCGGCGATCTGGACATCCTCCTCGGATCAGACGAGATCACCCTGGTCGGCTACTCCATGGGAGGGCGCATCGCACTGCACGCGGCACTGGCCTGGCCCGACCGTGTGCGGCGGCTGATCCTGATCGGCGCCAGCCCCGGTCTCGCCGACCCTGCCGAGCGGGAGCAGCGACGGCTGGACGATGAGCGGTTGGCGGACGAGATCGAAGCCGGGAGCATCGAGGACTTTGCTCGCACATGGGCGGAGTCCCCGGTCCTGGCCGGCCTGCGCCCAGAAGCGGCCCAGCGGGCTCACGCGGACCGGCTGCGAAACCGCCCCCCCGGATTGGCTCGCGCCCTCCGTGGCCTCGGGACCGGCGCGCTGCCCTCGCTTTGGGATCGTCTCGGAGAGCTTCGGATGCCGGTCGTCCTCGTGGTGGGCGAGCGGGACCTGAAATTCAGGCAGATCGCCCAGCTGATGGCCCACTCACTGCCCGATCCCGGGCTCTCCGTCGTCATGGGCGCGGGCCATGCGGCCCATCTCGAGGGCCCCGACGTCGTGGCCGAGCTCGTCCGCTCTGACGTGTAGGCGGCGAAACCTAGGCGGCGAAGCGCTGCGCGGCCCGCGCCTGGGCCTTGGCCCGCTCGACCTCGCGGTCTTTGGGCGCCGCGGTCGTGTGAAGCGCGCCGAGAAGCTCCGCCGACGCGATCGTCACGGCGTCGAGCGCCCTCTCGAACGCGGCCTCGTTGGCTCTCGAAGGCTTGTTGAAGCCGCTGATCTTGCGCACATACTGAAGCGCGGCGGCCCGGATCTCGCCCTCGGTGGCCGGGGGGTCGAAGTTGTAGAGCGTTCTGATGTTTCGGCACATGACGGCAACTTTAGAGCTCGGTGGACAGGACCGCCCGGCGGCGCGAGAATCCTTGTGTGATCCGCCAGGGTGAATCCCGCCGGGAGATCGCGCGGAGCCTGAACGCGGCCTACGCGGACGGCCTGCTCAGCGAGGAGACCTTCGTGGCTCGGATCGAGCACCTGCTCGCGAAGCGGGTGATCGATCCGATGGCGTTGATCGGCGATCTCAGCTTTCGCACCCGCCGAGGCTGGAGCTCGTGGAAGGCGAGAGTCCTGACCGCAGTCGCCGTCTGGCCGTCGGCGAAGCGGGCCGAGCCCGAGCTTCTGCTCGCGCTCGACTGGACGGGAGCCGAGCGCGAGCTGCTGATCGGACGGGGCCACGGATGTGATGTGGTCCTGACCGGGCCCAGCGTCTCACGCCGGCACGCACGCCTCCTCTTCCGCGACGGCAACTGGATCCTCCGTGATCTCGGCTCCACCAACGGGACCGCGGTCAACGGCGCGGTCGTCGGGCGCTGCGTACTGAGACCCGGCGACCAGCTGATGCTGGGCGCCGAGCGGCTCCGCGTCGACTGACTGCGCGCCGGGCGGCCCGGCCACTAGGGCTCCCGCTGCTCGGCCGCATCGGCGATTCGTGCCGCCAGCGCGAGCGCTGAGGTGGCCGCGGGGGAGGGGGCGTTTCGCACGTGGACCGTCCGGGCCGTGGCCGAGAGGACGAAGTCGTCGACCAGACGCCCGCCGCGGCTCAGGGCCTGGGCCCGGACGCCGGCCGGACCGGGAAGCAGGTCCTCGGCGGTGATCTCCGGGATGTAGCGCGTGGCCGCGTCCGCGAAGGCGTGGCGGCTTGTGGCCAGGCGAATCTCGTGGGCGCCGGTGCGCCACCACCTGCGCGCCATCCGCCAGGTCCCGGGCCAGGACACCGTGTCAAGGAGGTCCCGGGGTCTGAGGGTCCTGACGCTATAGGCGTCCCGCGCGCCGACCAGCAGGGCGGTCGGCCCGAGGAGCACCTCACCATGCACGGTCGGGGTGAGATGCACGCCGAGAAAGGGCAGGGCCGGGTCCGGGACCGGGTAGATCAGGCCGCGCACGAGCTCTTGCCGGTCCGGGCGCAGGCGCAGGTAGGCCCCCCGGAAGGGGACGATGCGGGGATCCCGGGGCGCTCCCATGGCCACGGCCAGCCGGTCCGCCCACAGGCCTGCGCAGAAGACGGCCGTCCGCGCCTCGACGGCGTCGGCGCCGGAGCTCAGACGCACAACGTGAGCGTCCTCGCGCGCATCGCTCACGCGCCAGGCGAGCCGGAGCTCGCCCCCGGCCTCGCGAACGTCGGTGGCGAGCTGCCGGCATACGGCGCGGAAATCCACGATCCCGGTGCGCGGCGAGTGGAGCGCGGCCAGTCCCCGAGCATGAGGCTCGAGCTCGGCGAGCTGCGCCGCCGTCAACCGGCGGATGCCGGGTACGCGGTTGGCCCGAGCCCGCCGTTCAAGTTCCTCGAGCCCGGCCAGCTCGCGCGCCGTCGTGGCGATGATCAGCTTGCCGATCGGCCGTGCCTCGATCGAATTCCGCTCGCAGTAGTCGTAGAGCCGCTCGGCACCGGTGACGCACAGCTCAGCCTTGAGCGATCCGGGGGCGTAGTACACGCCGGCGTGGATCACGCCGCTGTTATGGCTCGTCTGGTGGGGGGCCAGGTCATTCGCCTGCTCGAGCACGAGGACGTGGCGCCGCGGGCGGCGGATCAGCAGCTCTCGAGCCACGGCGAGACCGAGGATCCCCGCGCCGACGACCGCGAAGTCGCTGTGGGCGCTC
>Ga0209579_10000703_pt1 | contig 30966 bp, 30 predicted proteins | sample Coa_R1_2_FD_187152 | JGI IMG/M metagenome (GOLD analysis project Ga0209579, IMG submission 187152) | Surface soil microbial communities from Centralia Pennsylvania, which are recovering from an underground coalmine fire - Coalmine... | ecosystem: Environmental > Terrestrial > Soil >... | reverse complement strand
GCGAGCGGCGCAGACCGCGACAGTTTGACCGGCCTGCTTTCGGACCCACTCCCGGTTGGGCTCGCGAGGAAGCGGCCGAGGGGAAGCGTGTGGGTCTGAATTCCTTGCAGGCATCGGCGGGACTTGAGGGAATCCCAGTTCCTCAAACCACAAATCGTGGCCTGCTGCAATGCACTGATGACCCCTATCAAGGCTCCACGCGAGGCTCCTCAAACGGCCAATCGCGGGATGGCGAAGGGAACTGGACCGACCTTGGCGTGGCCACAATGACGTGGTTTCGACCGAAACTTGACACGGTCAGGTCAGCATGTACGGAGGCGCCCCGACGCGATCGGGCAGCCTTATGATTCGAGCCAGCTCGCCGGCCGGGACGTCGGGCGCAGCCGGTCAAGGAACTGACATAAATGGCGATATGCGATCCGGGACGGCGGCTGCGGGCTTTGGCACGACCCATAGCCTTTGCGCTCGCCGGCAGCGCCATCCTGCTTGCGGCGGCGACAGCGGCCGGCGGCGAAGCGGCCGCCCAAGGAGCTGTTCGGGCCGTATTTGGGGATTGGCAGATACGCTGCGAGACGCCGCCGGGCGCCCAGAGCGAGCAATGCGCGCTGATGCAGGCCGTTACCGCGGAGGACCGGCCGAACCTCACAATGACCGTTCTCGTGCTCAAAACAGCGGATCGGAAGTACCGGGTGCTCCGCGTCAATGCCCCGTTGAGTGTATTATTGCCGCCCGGTCTCGGTCTGAAGGTGGACAACGAAGACGTGGGTCACGTCAACTTCCTCAGATGCAGTCTGATAGGTTGCCTCGCCGAGGTCGTCATGGACGACAATTTGGTGAATCGTCTGCGTAACGGACAGACCGCAACGTTCATCATCTTCCAGTCGCCTGAGGAAGGCATCGGCTTTCCCATGAGTCTGAAGGGCTTCGGCGAAGGCTTCGACAAGCTACCCTGACTCCCCAGGCGCGGGCCGGTGCGCACCCCTCGCCAGATAGCGGCGAAAGCACTATCTAGTCGCTCACAAGCAGCAGGGTACCGACATGAGCGTTGCCGCGACCTCCCTCATTGACCGCGCCGGGCTCGACCGGCCGCGGCTGGCGAAAATCATCTCCCGCGGTTTGGACGGCGCTGACGATGGCGAGCTGTTTCTCGAATATCGCCAAGCCGAGGTTCTGACGTTCGACAACGGCCGCTTGAAGCAGGCGACCTACGACACGTCGCAGGGGTTCGGGCTGCGCGCCGTCAAGGACGAGGCGGTCGGTTATGCGCATGCCTCCGATGTATCGGAAACGGCGATCGAACGGGCGGCCGACGCGGTCCGGGCCGTCAAAGGCGGCTATTCGGGGCGTTACGCCGCGGCCCCATCACGCACCAACGCCAAGCTCTATGGCGACGAGAGCCCGCTTGGGAGCCCGACCTTCGAGGCCAAGGCGCGGCTGCTTGAGACCATCGACGCCTATGCCCGGGCAAAGGACCCACGCGTGCGCCAAGTTACGGCGAGCCTTGCGGCGACTTGGCAGGCTGTCGAAATTCTACGCGCCGACGGCGAGACCTATCGGGACGTGCGGCCGCTCGTGCGCGTCAACGTGTCGGTCGTTGTGGGCGAGGGCGACCGCCAGGAAACCGGCAGCGCCGGTTATGGGGGCCGCGAAGGCTACGAGCGCTTCCTCGTCACTGACGCGTGGCAAGGCGTGGCCGACGACGCCATACGTCAAGCGCTGGTGAATCTTAGCTCCATCCCCGCACCCGCCGGCGAGATGGATGTCGTGCTCGGCCCAGGCTGGCCCGGCGTCATGCTGCACGAGGCGGTAGGCCACGGTCTCGAAGGCGATTTCAATCGCAAGAAGACCTCGGCCTTCGCAGGCCTCATGGGGCAACAGGTGGCGGCCAAAGGCGTCACCGTCGTCGACGACGGGACCATAGCACTGCGCCGCGGTTCGCTGTCGATCGACGACGAAGGCACGCCCACAAATCGCACCGTGCTGATCGAGGATGGCATCCTCGTCGGGTACATGCAGGATCGCCAGAACGCCCGCTTGATGCGCATGAAGCCGACTGGCAATGGCCGTCGCGAAAGCTTCGCCCACGTACCCATGCCGCGCATGACCAACACCTACATGCTCGCCGGCGACCGCGAGCCCGGCGAAATCATCGCCTCGGTCAAGGACGGCATCTACGCGACGTATTTCGGCGGCGGACAGGTCGACATCACTTCGGGCAAATATGTGTTCCAGTGCACCGAAGCCTATCGGATCGAAAACGGCAAAGTCGGCGCACCGATCAAGGGCGCCATGCTGATCGGCAACGGCCCAACGGACCTGCATCGCGTTTCCATGGTCGGCAACGACCTCTCCCTCGACAATGGCATCGGCACCTGCGGAAAGAATGGCCAGGGCGTGCCCGTCGGCGTCGGCCAGCCGACATTGCGCATCGACCGCATCACGGTCGGTGGCACCGGCTGACGCGACCAACATGCGATTGTTGGAGCAACAGACCCCATGAGTATATTTCGCCATAGCGAATCGTCGGCTGGCGCCTCGCACTTGGCGCGCTGGACCAAATCCGTCGCCGACGTGCTCACGATTGTGCTGGTCGTTATCGCCGCCAAGACGGCCATCGCCGAACCATTTTATGTTCCCTCCGGCTCCATGGAGCCGACGTTGCAGATCGGCGACGAATTGTTGGCGACCAAATACCCTTACGGCTACAGCTCCTCCTCCCTGCCGACGTTTATTACGCTTCCCGACACGGGGCGCATTTTCGGAGCGCTGCCCAATCGCGGTGACGTCGTGGTTTTCCGGTGGCCAGGCGATCGTTCGCAAATCTGGGTCAAGCGCGTGGTCGGGCTCCCGGGCGACAAGATCGCCATGCACGACGGGCGGCTTTGGATCAACGGAACACCCGTGAGTCTAAGGCCCGACGGGGTCGGCCAGATGGAAACCGAAAACGGTTCCGATCAAGCGGTGGCGCGCTTGACAGAAACGCTGCCGGGCGGACGTCAGCATACGATCTTCAAATCGAACGAGTTTGATCCGCTTGACAACATGCGCGAGGTCGTCGTTCCCCCCGGCCACTTGTTTGTCATGGGCGACAATCGCGACAATTCGGCTGACAGCCGCGTCGCCGTGGCCGCCGGGGGCGTGGGCTTCCTTCCCGTCGGCGATCTGGTCGGGCGCGTAGATGCCCTCGTCGGCTCGTGGGATTTGGCCACCAGAAGCAAGCCGCTCTTGGAGTGGCCGTCCGGACTTCGCCTTTCTCGCTTCTTCACTGCGGTTCGATAAGAGCGCGCCTAGCGCAGCACCCCTGAAATGCAGCACGGCCGATTCCGCGGTGGCTTGACCTCACCTTTGAGATAGCAGCGCGCGGCGGCTGATCCATAACCCGGACGCCGATAGGTCCAAGCCCGGCAGCGCGTTTCAGCCTGGCACGCATCAGCGCAGGGTTTGCCCTGTGGGTCAGGTTTCGTCTCGAAATTGCGGTAGTCGCCACCCGCGCGGTCAATTGAATATTCGACTTCGCCAAGCCGAGGTTCGACAACGCCAGCGCCGCGTACACCCGATACACAACAATTCGCCGGCACGGGGTGCCCGACTTCGCGCTTGAGCGAACACATGGCCGGTCCACCGGACGAGGTCGGGTAGGAGAAGCTCCAGGCCCGGCAGCGGGCCTCATGTTCGCACCGCGACGCGCAGACCGCGGGGTCGCCATTGGCGACCGCCGCGCGAGCATAATCACCGCCCGGTCGGTCGTAGCCCGACTGCGAGCCGGCAGGCTCGATGGCCACCACGGCCAGCGCCAGGCCGGCAATACCGACGATCAGTGCCCGCATCATTGCGTGCGCCTTCACTGTTCTGACGCCGCTCAAATACCCCTAGCGAGAAAAACCCGCTTTTTCAGGAATTGCCACAACAATTTTGCAGTGACCCCACGCAGTAGCCAATGAAGGGGCAGCGTTCCCCACTCACGCGCGGAAGTGCTTGGACAGCTTGAGGCCCTGCGCCTGATAGTTCGACCCGATGCCAGCACCGTAAAGCTGGTCGGGCCGCGCCAGCATCTTCTCAAAAACAAGACGGCCGACGACTTGGCCGTGCTCAAGGATAAACGGCACTTCGCGCGAACGCACTTCCAGCACCGCACGGGCGCCGCTCCCACCGGCGCCAACGTAACCGAAGCCGGGATCGAAGAAACCCGCATAGTGTACGCGAAACTCGCCGACGAGAGGATCGAATGGCACCATTTCGGCGGCATAGTCCGGCGGGACCTGCACCGCCTCGGTAGATGCCAAGATATAAAACTCGTCCGGATCGAGGATGAGGCTCTTGTCGGCCCGCGCCGCGATCGGTTCCCAGAAGTCGGCGGGATCGTAGGCGTTGCGACGCTCAACATCGATAACGGCAGTATGGCGCTTGGCGCGATAGCCGACGATACCGGATGCTTTGTCGTGGCCCGTATGCGCGAGCAAGCCAGCATGGTTATCGGTTCCGGAAAGATCGATGCTCACCGCAATGCCGTCGCCCATTACCGCCTCGGCCCGATCGACCAATCGCTCGCGCGCGTGCAATACCCGCAGAGCCTCCGCATCGAGGGCGGCATTGCCGCGATGCAAGCGCAACTGCGACAGCCGCGAGCCTTGGTGCACCAGCACCGGAAATGTCTTGGGGCTGATCTCGGCATAGAGCGGACCGTGATATCCCCCGGCAACGCGATCGAACCCGCGTGTCTCATCCGCGATCACGCGGGTGAACACATCGAGCCGACCGGTCGAGCTTTTTGGATTGGTCGAGGCCGCGATCTCGGCCGGCAGCGCGAGCCTCTCAATCAGCGGAACGATGTAGACGCAACCGGTTTCCAGCACCGCGCCGTCGGCGAGTGCAAATTCATGCAACTTCAGTTCAGCGATGCGGTGAGCGACGGTAATGCCGGGACCCGGCAGAAAACTCGCGCGTACCCGATAGGCTACCGCCCCGAGACGCAGATCGAGGCTCGCCGGTTGTATCTGGTCGACAGCAAACGGAAACGCTGCCACGATCGCACCCGCTTGCGCCAGCTCCGCGATCATACTGTCGGGCAGGATTCCGCGATCGGAAGGTTTGAATGAGAGCGGCACAAAGGGCGGTCTAGCCCGATGCGCGTTTGACGCCAATAAGGGCCCGGCGTATAAGGAAGCTTATCCCGTGGTCATTTGAGCCGGCCGGCTTGCAGCCACGTAAAATAAATCGCTAAAAGGCCGGGGACGCGTGAGCCCGGCCCGAGGATTTTCCTCCCGGCCGGGTTTTGTTTTGGCCAAGGAGGGCCGCATGTCCGCGTCAGCAAAGAAGAACTACCGCCCGGAAACGCGGCTGGTGCAGTCAGGCACCATCCGCTCGCCGTTCGGCGAAACATCGGAAGCGCTCTTTCTCACCCAGGGCTACGTGTACGACACCGCCGCCCAGGCCGAGGCGCGCTTCAAGGGCGAGGATCCCGGTTATCAGTATTCCCGCTTCGCCAATCCAACCGTTGACATGTTCGAGCGCCGCATGGCGGCGTTCGAAGGCGCCGAGGCCGCACGTGCCACCGCGACCGGCATGGCGGCAGTTACCATCTCTCTCGTCGGACAGCTCAAAGCCGGCGATCACGTCGTCGCCTCGAAGGCCATGTTCGGCTCGTGCCGCTACGTCATCGAAGAGTACCTGCCGCGCTTTGGCGTCGCCTCAACGCTGGTGGACGGCTGCAACCTCGATGCTTGGCGTAACGCGGTGCGGCCCAATACCAAGACTTTCTTTCTCGAAAGTCCGACTAATCCGGCGCTCGATGTCATCGACATCCAGGAGGTAGCGAAGATCGCGCACGCGGCCGAAGCGACTTTGGTGGTCGACAACGTATTTGCTACGCCGCTGTACCAAAGCCCTCTCGCGCTCGGCGCCGATTGCGTGGTCTATTCGGCGACCAAACACATCGACGGACAGGGACGCTGCCTCGGTGGAGTCGTGCTCGCGTCGCAGAAATTCATCATGGACAAAATTCACGTGCTCATCCGTCAGACCGGGCCCTCGATGTCGCCCTTCAACGCCTGGGTTCTGCTCAAAGGCCTGGAGACGCTCGCCGTTCGTGTGCGACGGCAGACCGACAGCGCCGCGACCTTGGCCGTCGCGCTCGCCGAACATCCCAAGATCGCGCGCCTGATTTATCCGGGCAGGCCGGATCACCCGCAGGCCGCCATCGTGCAGAAGCAGATGCGCGGCGGTTCCACGCTCGTCGCCTTCGAGATCAAGGGCGGGAAAAAGGCGGCATTCCGCTTTCAGGACTCGCTCAAACTCGTGCGCATCAGCAACAACCTGGGTGACGCCAAGAGTCTCGTTACGCACCCGGCAACTACCACGCACCAGCGCCTCACGCCGGCCCAGCGTGCGGAACTCGGCATCGGTGACGGGCTAGTGCGGGTCTCTGTCGGCCTCGAACATCCCGACGACATCGTCGAAGATGTGCTCAGCGCGCTCGATACGGTGTAGGACCGTTCGCTGGGTTTCAGTGCGTGGGCCGTAAGGCCGATGCGACGGGCGGATTGGCGGCGTCGGCGATCGCAGCGGCGAGCAGCTTTGCCCAGCAGGCGTAGCCCCAGTCGTTCATGTGTAGTCCGTCCGGCGAGACAAACACGTCGAAGGAGTCGTGCTGGACGTCGTGCCAGTCGCGCATTACGGCGAAGCGGTGGAACAGATCGACATTCTCGTCCTTGGCCGCGAGCGCGATCTGATCGACCATGCCCGGCGTCTCCGACTTGGCGAGAACCTTCGGCGAGTATTGCGGATCGATCAACACGACGTCCGCACCGATAGCCTTCAGTTGTTCGATACCTTTGTGCAGTTCGACCGCATGAGTGTCGAGCGGATGGTCGCGCAGAACCGAATTGGTGCCGACCTGCCAGAGTACGAGCTGCGGATGCTCGGCGATCACGCCCGTGGCGAAGCGCGCCATCATGTCATGGGTCTCTTCGCCATTGACGCCGCGATTGAGTACCGTGATCTCGTGTCCGGGGAAAAGCTTTTTAAGTTCGACGGCGAGGCGGCTCGGATAGTTTGCTACCGGCGAACTGGCGCCCGCTCCAGCCGTCGACGACGAGCCGATCGCAACGACGACGAGAGGCTCGCCGCCGGCGAGGCGCCGCGCCGTGTGCAGCAGCGGATGATCGAGATGGGACAACTGCAGCGGTGCGCGGCAGGCAACCGGCCCCGGCATGATCTGCGCAGTCGTCGGATTTAGCCCGGCCGGTTTTGCCGGCTGTACCGGTCCTTGCTGCGCGGCCGAGCCGCCGATAGCTGGCGTTGTGCTTGGAGTGGTTGCAGGTGCTGCCGGGATGGCAGATGGGGTCGGCGAATGCGCGGCAACGGGAGCCTGCGCTTGGGCCGCCGCGATGAGGCCAAGAATCACCACAGCGGCCAAGGCCGAGCCGCCGAATGCCGTTTTTCCCGTGGCAGACATCGACGCGTTATTTGCATCCCTCAAGGCGTCAAATGAGCCGCATTGACTATCTGAGACGCCAGCGCCCGGCCAATGCAATCATGAACTTTTCGGGCCATATCATACTTCTTTGTGGCGGCATAGAGATCGAACGTTCCCTGGTCGTTCCAAAAACGCATGATGGCCAGCCGATCAAACAGCAAAGTCCCATGCTCCTGGGCCACCCAATGCATGATGTCGGCGTAGCTTGCCACGGCCAGCATCGATTCGGTGCGCGGGCTGTATTGCATGTTCATCAAGTCGACGTCAGCACCGCCGGCGTTGATGGTGTCGACCCCCTCGCTGAGGCTGGTCTTGAACTCCTCTGGATCGATCCCGCTAACGGCGTCGAACGTACCGGCCTGCCAAACGACCAGCACGGGTTTTTCCGCGGCCAGAATCTGCTTTAACTCGGCGGCCATGTCCGCAGTCGTTTGACGCGCCTGCACGTGCGCCGCCACCTTGATGTCGTTACCGGGCAACAACTGCAAAAGCGCGGCCTGTAGCCGTGCCGGATAGGCGAAATCCTCTCCATTGGCCCCAGGCGGGAGAGCTGATGACCCAGTGCCGACGACGGCGATATCCAGCCGGTGCTGTTCCTTGATCGCCTTGGCCACGCGAGCGAGGTCACTGTCGCTCTCTATGAGCGACGGTGGCACCTCGCATTCCTCGGCGGCGAATGCTGCGGCGTTCATCAACACAATCGCAGCAGCCAGCGCGATCTTGAAATTCATGCCTCGCCTCCCGCGAGGTCCGCGTCGGATGTTTTGACGCGTGTGGGAGAGCTTCGTCCTTCTATGCGCTTATACCACGTCAGCAAGCTCGCTACAGCAATCATGATCGAGATACCTAACACGCTAATCGCCACCTGGATGAGCGGTCCGCCCGACCATTCGCTGATGATGAATTGTCCGGCAAATGCCAAAAAAACGCCGAGGCAGAAGATCTCCAGAGAGTGCTGGCCACATTGGATGGCCGGTTGCAGGATCCGCCACTTCAGCGCTGGCCAGTCTCGCGGCACGAACCTGACCGTCACCGCTGCCAGTGCCAGGAAATGGGCGAATCGCAGCACGTCGAGATTGGTCTTGTCGACCGGATAGAGCCGGTCGCTCAACCAAAGTGGCACAAAGCGCGCAAGCGACTCATAGTACCAAGTCAATGTGATCAGGAAGGCGAACACCAGGTAGACGATGGCGATCGTCAAGACGATGCGCGAGCGCAGCAGGCCCGAGAGCGCCTGCGCACCACCCACCGCGCACCAGGCGCCGAATACGAAAAGCAATTGCCAAGCGAACGGATTGAAGAACCACACGCCATTCGGATAGGCGGGCAAATTCCAATGAAAATTCCAGGCCAAGATATAAACCAAAGCCGAGAGCATCAGCGCAAAGCCCGGTTGCCACAGCAAAAGACGCAGCGTTGGCGGGAACACCAGCAACAAGACGATATAGAGCGGCAGTACGTCCATGTTGACGGGCTTGAATTTCAACAACAGCGCCTGAAAGATTGTGACGTCCGGCTCTTTGAGAAAATTCAGAACATTCATTTCCTCGGCATAGAGTGGATTTTCGAACGTCGCCGCCACATAGGCGATCTCGGCCAGGAAGATGGTGAACAGAAAAATGTGCGCGACGTAAATCTGCCAGGCGCGCCGCAAGATCCGCGCGCTTGAGACGAGAAACCCGCGCTCGCGCATGCTCCTGCCGTACACGAACGCCGCCGTATAGCCGGAAATAAAAATGAAGATTTCAGTCGCGTCGGAAAAACCGTAATTGCGGATCGTGAACCAGTTCACGACGTTTTCGGGAATGTGGTCGAGAAAAATGAGCCACAGCGCAAGGCCGCGGAACAGATCGAGCCGCAGGTCGCGCCCGCCTGCAGCCGGGGGGCGCTGGGCAACGGTCGCCGAAGCTCCGGCGCCCGTGTGGGCGTTTGCGTGCACGGGGTCGGCACCTGCCGACGCTACGGGCGAACGCAGCAGTGCTGCCAAGCCTAATCCACGAATCACGGCAACCACTCGTCAATCTCGCTCACCGAGGCGCCACTTGAGAAAGCGTGTCTGCACAGTTATTGCAACAAGGCCGCGAAATCCATTCACTAAGCCGTGGATTTCCACGAGACCGTCGCCGCAACAGGACAGCAAATGGCGCCCGAAAGCGCGAAGAATCCCGCCATGTACCGCGCCATCACCCGCAACATCGAGGTCGCGGTAACGCCGCGTTTCGTGCCCGACCACTCGTCGCCGGAAAAAAACGAGTTCTTTTGGGCTTATACAATTTCGATCACCAATCAGGGCAAAGAAACCGTACAATTGAAGACCCGGCATTGGCGCATTACCGACGCCAACGGTCGCCGCCAGGAGGTTCGCGGTGCCGGCGTGGTCGGCAAGGAGCCAGTGCTCAAGGCCGGCGAAGTATTCGAGTACACAAGCGGCGTCCCGTTGCAGACGCCATCCGGATTCATGGTTGGGACATACGGCATGGTAGGCGCGACCGGCGAGCATTTTGATATTGAGATACCCGCGTTCTCGCTCGACAGCGTCGAGACCAGGCGGACCCTCAATTAAGAGGTTTCGGCAAGCCGGCGCGGATTCCCTTCGCGCGAATCCGCGCCAACGCTAGTCACGCATGTCTCGCCCGCCCAGATCATCGCACCATTTCGATGCCGGGCCCGTTGTTACCAATTCGCCCGCAGATGCTCTCGGCACGGGCGACATAGCAAAGCGCGAACCAAACCGCTGCCGTGAGGACGCCAATGACGATCTTGCTCACCGGTACCTCGCATGACTCCCCCCGTTTCGCTGACAAATCACATCCGCGGGCTTTGGTTCCACGGATTGGTTTTGCGGCAATGCCGGGAGCAGACAGCGCGGCGTTCTACGCCGGAGGAGGATCGGCCGTTATCTCGTTGGGCTTAAAAACATAAGTGGAGCTGCAAAACTCGCAGGTCACGGTAATTTTGCCGTCCTCGACCATGTCGTCGCGGTCCGCCTGCGGAAAGCTGCGCAACATGTTCTCGACGCTATCGCGCGAGCACGAACAATGCGCCTCCACAGATGTGGGGCGGAAAACGCGTACCCCGCGCTCGTGGAACAAGCGGTAAGCGAGGCGCTCGCTCGACAACGCCGGATCGAGCAGTTCGATATCGTCTATGGTTTCGACCAGCGAACGGCCCTCGATCCAGGCCTCGTCTTCGGGAATAACATGCCGCGCGGTGCCAAGCGGTGCGTCGCCCGGATCAAGATCGGCCTGCCGCGCGCGCTCGATCGAGTTCGGCAGGAACTGCAAGAGAATCCCGCCTGCCCGCCAATGGCGCCGCGGACCATTTTTGCCAGCGCGGAATTCCTCGGCCACTCCAAGCCGTACACGGGTCGGTATTTGTTCCGAGCGCGCAAAATATTCGTGGGCGGCCTGCTCGAGGTCTCCGCCTTCGAGCGGGACTAGCCCTTGGTAACGGCTCATCTCGGAGCCCTGATCGATGGTCATGGCGAGGTGACCGTGACCGAGAAGCTTTCCGGGTTCGGCCGCTTTGGCGGCGATGGCGGCGGCGACCCGCTCGGCGTCGAAGCGGGCACAGGCCCGCACCTTGCCGGGCGAAGTGAAATTGACCACCAGCATGCTTACCGGTCCGTCGGTCTGGGTCTGCAGGATGAAGCGGCCGTCGAACTTCAGCGAAGAACCCAGCATCGCGGTGAGCACGATTGCCTCGCCGAGCAGCTTTGCCACCGGCACCGGATAATCGTGGCTCGAGAGGATGGTGTCAGCCGCAGCGCCAAGCCGCACGATGCGGCCGCGCAGATCGAGCGCCTTCACGGCAAACGGCAAGATCGTGTCATCGACGGCTTCGGCCGCGGGTGCCCGGCTCGGGATGCCGATTTGGGGATTGTCCATCGGGCGAATATAGGCAGCGGGGGGCAGATTGTGAGCCCTCCGGCAGCGCGCATCAGCCGGCGTTTGCCTCAAGGCACCAGGTCAAGATCCCCTTCTGCGCATGCAGTCGGTTCTCAGCTTCGTCGAACACCACCGATTGTGGGCCGTCAATCACCTCGTCGGTGACCTCTTCGCCCCGGTGCGCCGGCAGGCAATGCATGAAGATGGCATCGGCCTTGGCCCGCGCCATGAGCCGCGCGTTGACCTGATAGCGCTTTAGCAAGTTATGGCGCCGGGCGCCGTTGCGGTCACCCATGGAAACCCAGGTGTCGGTGACGACGCAGTCAGCGCCCTTGACGGCCTCTTCCGGGTCGGTGCCAAGCCGGATAGCCGCTCCCGAAGATTTCACCCAGTCGAGCAGCGACTTTTTCGGCGCCAGCTCGGGCGGCGTTGCGACCCTCAGGCGAAAGTCGAACCGTTCGGCCGCGTGCATCCACGAGGTGAGCACGTTGTTGGCATCGCCAGCCCAGGCCACCGTGCGGCCGCGGATCGGGCCGCGATGCTCTTCAAATGTCATCACGTCGGCCATGACCTGGCAGGGGTGCGAACGCCGGGTCAGGCCGTTGATCACCGGAACTGTGGCGTGGCGGGCGAGCTCCAGCAGTTGGTCCGGGTCGAGGGTCCGTATCATGATGGCGTCCACGTAACGCGAGAGCACACGCCCCGTGTCGGCGAGCGTCTCCCCACGGCCGAGCTGCATCTCCTCCGCGGTCAAAAGAATGACATCGCCGCCGAGTTGACGCATGGCGACTTCGAACGAAACGCGCGTGCGCGTGGACGGACGCTCGAAAATCATTGCCAGCGTCTTGCCGGCGAGCGGCCGTCCGATGCGCTCACGCTGCGCCTTTATGGCGCGTGCGACCTCGATCATGCGGCGCAGCTCCGTGGCCGGCACGTCGACCAGGTCAAGGAAGTGGCGGACGCTCACCGCACCGCCTCCTGTTTGCGCGGCTTTGCCGTCGCATGAGCGAGCTTGGCGCACGCGCGATCGAGCCGCGCAACGCCCTCGGCGATTTCCTGCTCGCTCACAATCAGCGGCGGCAGCAGGCGGACAACATTGTCGCCGGCGGCGACAGCCAGCATTTTCTCGCCGCGCAACGCATCCACAAGCTCGCCGGCGGGAACGAGAGCGCGCAAGCCAACCAGCAAGCCTTCGCCGCGCACCTCGGCGATCAGCGCCGGATAGCGGTCTTTGATTTCGGCCAGACGTTGCTTGAGCAGGAGCCCGACACGCTTGACGTGATCGAAGAAGCCAGGCGCGAGCATCACGTCGAGCGTGGCATTGGCGGCGCTCATTGCCAGCGGATTGCCCCCGAACGTCGAGCCGTGGGTGCCGGCGGTCATTCCCTTGGCCGCTTCGCGCGTCGCCAGGCAGGCGCCGACCGGAAAGCCGCCACCAAGCGCTTTGGCAAGCGGCATGATATCGGGCGCCACGCCGGTCCGCTGGTAGGCGAACAATTCGCCGGTCCGCCCCATGCCGGTTTGCACCTCGTCGAAGATGAGAAGCAGGCCATGCTGGTCACAGAGGTCGCGCAAGGCGCGCAGGAAAGACGGTTCGACCACACGCACGCCGCCCTCGCCCATCAGCGGTTCGATCATGATCGCGGCGGTTTCAGCGCCGACCGCGCGCTTGGTGGCGGCGAGATCGCCGAAGGCCATCTGATCGAAGCCTTCGACCACAGGTCCAAAGCCGTCGAGGTATTTCTTTTGTCCGCCCGCCGCGAGCGTCGCCAGCGTCCGGCCGTGGAAAGCGCCTTCGAAGGTGATGATGCGATAGCGATCCGGGCGGCCGTTTACGGAATGGTATTTGCGCGCCGTCTTGATCGCGCATTCGACCGCTTCGGCGCCGGAATTGCAGAAGAACGCCACGTCGGCAAAGCTGGCATCGCAGAGCCGCTTTGCTACGCGCTCCGCTTCGGGAACTTCGTATAGATTTGAGACGTGCCAAACCTTGTTGGCCTGTTCGGTCAGCGCGGCGACGAGACGCGGATGGCAGTGTCCTAACGCGTTTACGGCCACGCCGGACGCAAAATCGAGATAGCGCTCCCCATCGGTGGCCACGAGCCACACACCTTCGCCCCGCTCGAAAGCGAGGTGAACGCGTGCGAAGGTCGCCATCAGATGCGATGTCACGCTCAAAGTCCGAGGCCAGCAGACGGTCATACCGCGCGGCCAAACAAAATATGCCGCCTCACCGGGCGGCACGGTTTGCATTTTATTTGTGCGCGACCGGGTGTCAACTAAGGAAAACAGGCTCTTGCAGACGCTGTGGACTCGGTTCGTTCTCCTGTCGTCCACAGGACACGAATGTGTGGACGCACCTTGCGGGACTCTTGCGCCCGACTCCCGCCATATTGTAGCTTTTTGCTCGTCAGGTACGACATCTCGTGCGGCGGACGGCCTTCTAAAGCGTTGTCTTTCAGGTTGCGTGTTGGGCAGCGGAAACGCGCTTCCTGGCGTGATGGATGATTCCGTCAAGGCCTTTCGCCCGCACCATTGAGGAGGATGGCGCATGTCGTGGACAGACGAGCGAGTTGAATTGTTGAAGAAGCTGTGGTCCGACGGCCTTTCGGCTAGTCAGATCGCGGCCGAGCTCGGAGGCATCACACGCAATGCGGTGATTGGCAAGGTGCACCGGCTCGGTCTCTCCGGACGCGCCAAGAGCGCAAGCAACGGCGCTTCGCGCCAGCGCAAAGCACGTGCGCCAACGCACATGCTGCGCATCGGTCGCAACGCGATCCGTGGCAACACCGCGCTTGCTCACGCTTATGACATCGAGGCGGAAGCTGAGCCTGAGCTGATCGACAACATCATACCGATCGGCCAGCGGCGCACGATCCTGGAGCTCACTGAAGCGACGTGCCGTTGGCCGGTTGGCGATCCCGGCGCAGGCGATTTCTTCTTTTGCGGCGGCAACACGGTGGGCAACTTACCCTACTGTACCTATCACGCGCGGATGGCCTACCAGCCAGCCGCCGACCGCCGCCGCGACCGGCGACCGATGCGCTGAGCCGCTTCCGTTCATTTCCGCGCTGGCGGGAATCCGGACGGCGAGCGTGTGATGTGTTGAGAATCTGCTGGGTCCCGCTTTCGCAGGGGGACGAGCGGACGGGACTCAGTTGGCCTTACCGAAGCGATCGTCGAGCGAATAGCCGGCGCCGCGCACGGTGCGGATCGGGTCCGTCGAGTGGCCGCGATTGAGCGCCTTGCGCAGGCGACCGACATGCACGTCGACGGTGCGCTCGTCGATGTAGACGTCGCTTCCCCACACCCCGTCGAGCAATTGCTCGCGGGAAAACACCCGTCCGGGGCGCTCCATCAGGAACTCGAGCAGGCGGAATTCGGTCGGTCCCAGCTCGACCGGCCGGGTTGCCCGCGACACACGCTTCTTCTCGCGATCGAGTTCGAGGTCGCCGATCATCAGCACCATCGCCACGCGCTCGGGACTTGCGCGTCGCAACAGCGCACGGATACGCGCCAGCAATTCCGGCACGGAAAACGGCTTCACGATGTAATCGTCGGCGCCGGTCGCCAGTCCGCGTACGCGCTCGCTTTCCTCGCCGCGCGCGGTGAGCATGATGATCGGCAAGGACTGGGTCTGCGGCCGCGTCCGCAACCGCCGGCACAATTCGATGCCGGAGAGGCCGGGCAGCATCCAGTCGAGCACGATGAGATCGGGGGCGGTCTCACGCAGGCGCGTGTCAGCCTCATCGCCGCGCGCGACGGCGTCGACCTCGTAGCCTTCGGCTTCGAGGTTGTAGCGCAGCAGCGTGGTGAGCGGCTCCTCGTCCTCAACGATCAGGATGTTGGCGCCCATCACGCTCTTCCTTTCACTTCTGCATCAGCGCCGAGGGAAAGCTGGTCGTATCGCCCTTCGGCCGCTGGTCAGTGATCGGCCGGCCCTCGATGATGAAGTACACGGTCTCGGCGATGTTGGTGGCGTGATCGCCCATCCGCTCGATGTCCTTGGCGCAGAACATCAGATGCATGCAGAAGGTGATGTTGCGCGGGTCTTCCAGCATGTAGGTCAAAAGCTCGCGGAACAGCGACGTACAGATGGCATCGACTTCCTCGTCGCCTTTCCAGACCGCGAGAGCGCCCTGCAGATCGCGGCTCGCGTAGGCATCAAGCACCTGTTTGACCTGCGCCAGCACCAGCTCAGCCATGTGCTCAACGCCGCGGATAAGCGTTTGCGGATAAAGGTCGCCGCCGAGCGCAACCACGCGCTTGCCGATATGCTTGGCATGATCGCCGATCCGTTCGAGATCATTGCACACGCGCATGGCGCCGACGATCTCGCGCAGATCGATGGCCATGGGCTGTCGCCGCGCGATGGTCAGGATCGATTTTTCCTCGATGTCGCGCTGCATCCCATCGATCGTTGGGTCGGTGGCGATCACTCGCTCCGCGAGCTCGGTGTCGCGCTCCAGCAAAGCCTGCGCGGCGTCCGAGATCTGCTTTTCCACAAGGCCGCCCATTTCGGCGACCTTGCGCATGATCTCCTGCAGATCGCTGTCGAAGGCCTTGGCGGTGTGGTCGATTCTGGTGCTGTATTCGGTCATAGGGTCACCCGAAGCGGCCGGTTATATAATCTTGCGTGCGCTGGTCGTGCGGCGCGGTGAACATTTTGCTCGTGGAATCGAACTCGATCAGTTCGCCCAGGTACATGAAAGCGGTGAAATCGGATACGCGCGCAGCCTGCTGCATGTTATGAGTAACGATCACGATCGTATAATCATCGGTTAATTCGTCGATCAGTTCCTCGATCTTCGCAGTCGAGATCGGGTCAAGCGCCGAGCAAGGCTCGTCCAACAAGATGACTTCCGGACGCACGGCGACGGTGCGGGCGATGCAGAGGCGCTGCTGCTGACCACCGGAAAGGCTCTGCCCGTTGGCGGCAAGCTTGTCCTTAACTTCATCCCACAGCGCGGCGCGCTTGAGCGAGTGCTCCACCCGCCCATCGAGCTCGGATTTCGACATACGCTCATACAGCCGGATGCCAAAGGCGATGTTTTCGTAGATCGACATCGGGAACGGCGTCGGCTTCTGGAACACCATGCCAATCCGGGCGCGCAGCAGATTGAGATCCTGCTTCGGTGACAGAATGTTCGCGCCATCAAACCTGACGTCGCCGGTAGCGCGCTGATTCGGATAAAGGTCGTACATGCGATTGAGCACGCGTAGCAGAGTCGATTTGCCACAACCCGAGGGGCCGATGAACGCTGTGACCTTGTTCTTATAGAGCGGCAGGCTGATCGATTTCAGCGCGCGTGCGTCACCATAGAAGAAGTCGAGATTGCGGATCGTGACCTTTTCTGCGAGACCCGCCTGGTCGACCGGCGCGTGGCTGACGGTGGGCACTGCGACGGAAGCAACGTTCATGACTGTCCTCTCGAGACGAGGGAGCGCGCGGTGATGCTCAATGCCAGTACCGCGAGCGTGATGATGAGAGCGCCCGTCCAGGCCAGCGATTGCCAATCTTTGTAAGGACTGAGCGCGAACTGGAAAATCACGACCGGAAGGCTGGCCAAAGGCGCATTGAGGTTCGTGCTCCAGAACTGATTGTTGAGCGAAGTAAACAGCAGCGGGGCGGTCTCGCCGCTTATGCGGGCGACGGCGAGCAGGACCCCGGTCACCATGCCGGCGCGTGCGGCGCGATAACAGATGCGGGTTATCGACATGAAGCGCGGCAGGCCGATGGACGTCGCCGCCTCGCGCAGCGCGTTCGGCACCAACGTGAGCATGTCCTCGGTCGTGCGCACGACGACAGGGATGACGAGCACCGCGAGCGCGACGCCGCCGGCCCAGCCGGAGAAGTGGCCAATGGGCGCGACCAAAATTTGGTAGATAAACAGCCCAACCACGATGGAGGGTGCGCTCAGCAGAATATCGTTGATGAAGCGGACCACGGTGCTCAGGCGATCGTAACGGCCATATTCGGCCAGATAGGTACCGGCCAGGATACCAATCGGCGTGCCGATCAAGACGGCAATCACCGTCATGATCAAACTTCCCGCGATGGGGTTGAGCAGACCGCCAGCCGAACCCGGCGGTGGCGTCATTTGTGTGAACACCGCCACCGACAGGCCGCTAAATCCCTTCCACAGCAATGCTCCCAAGATAAGCACCAGCCAGCCCAAACCAAATGCCGTTGCGGCCAACGACAGGCCCATAGCGATGCCATTACGAATGCGCCGTCCGGCGTAGCCTTGAACCTCCATGCCTTCACCCGATCCGGCGTTCGATGCGTAGCAGCAGATAACGCGCCGCTGAGAGCACGATGAAAGTGATGACGAAGAGGATAAGACCGAGCGCGATTAGTGACGACGTGTAAAGGTCGCCCACCGCCTCAGTAAATTCGTTGGCGATGGTTGCCGAAATTGTCGTGCCTGGTGCAAGCAACGAGGCCGAGATGTGGTGAGCATTGCCGATGACGAAGGTGACCGCCATGGTCTCACCCAGCGCGCGGCCAAGGCCAAGCATGATGCCGCCGATGACGCCGACCCGAGTGTAGGGCAACACGACGTTTCGCACCACCTCCCACGTCGTGCAGCCCAGACCATAGGCGGCTTCCTTAAGAACAGCAGGCACCGCCTCAAAGACGTCGCGCGAGATAGAGGTTACGAATGGCAGGACCATAATGGCGAGTATCAGCCCCGCCGTGAGCATTCCAATGCCGTAAGGCGGCCCCCCGAACAAAGGTCCAATGCCGGGGACATAACCGAGCGTGTTGATCAGAAATGGCTGCAAAGTCTCCTGCAGGAACGGAGCAAATACAAACAATCCCCAGATCCCGTAGATAATGCTCGGGATGCCGGCAAGCAACTCGATGGCGATGCCGATCGGCCGACGCAACCATTGTGGACACAGCTCGGTGAGAAAGAAGGCAATCATCAACCCCACCGGTACCGCGATCAGCATCGCAATAAACGAGGTGATGATTGTTCCGTAAATGGCGGGGAGCGCGCCGAAGATCTCGGTGACCGGATTCCACCGCTCGCTGACCAAAAAGCCGAAGCCAAAGGCGCGAAGCGCCGGAATCGAACCGTCGATCAGCGAAATAATGACTCCGCTAAGCAGCAACAGCACAAAAATGGCAGCGGCGCGCGTCAGCTGCTGAAACGCGGCGTCGCCAAAGCGCAGACGGTCAAGCACTTTCGCGCGTGTGACCGCCGCGGTCGAAATCAGCTCTGCGTCCTGTAGCGCCATGTCAACCACGGACCGCCTCCGCGCGAATCCACGATGGCGCTCCTCTACCGTTGCCTTTTTTGCCCCGCATGCAGGAGCGGGGAGAGGTCGGCGCCCAGTCAAACAATCCGCCAGCCGCCGTGCAAGGTGAGCCGGCGCACCGGTGGACAAGAGGCAAGGCATCCATTGAAGGATACCTTGCCAAAACAACCATTACGTTAGTTCGATGTGACCTTGAGCGGCTGGCCGCTACCGTCTTTGATATCTTTTGCCCACATCGCCTGAATTTCGCTCACCACTTTGGCCGGCATCGGCACATAGTCGAGTTCTTCGGCCATCTTGCCGCCCTTGGCGTAGGCCCAGGCAAAGAACTTAAGCGCCTCGGTGGCGGCCGCGGTATCCTGTGGCTGCTTCGGAATAAGGATGAACGTCGCCGCGGTCATCGGCCATGACTCGGCGCCCGGTTGATTGGCGAGGATGACACCATAGCCCGGCACCGAGTTCCAATCCGCATTCGCAGCAGCTGCCTGGAAGGCTGCGGCGGTGGGCGAGACGGTCTTGCCGTCCTTGTTTTGCATCTTCGTGTAGATCAGCTTGTTCTGGAGTGCGTAGGCATATTCCACATAGCCGACTGAGCCTTTGGTCTGGGCGACGTTGTTGGAAACGCCTTCGTTGCCCTTGGCGCCGATGCCCACCGGCCATTCAAGCGAGGTATTGAAACCGACCTTCGATTTCCAATCCGCGCTGACTTCCGACAAATAGTAGGCAAAGTTGAATGTCGTTCCTGAACCGTCAGCGCGGTGCACCACGGCAATGGCCGACGACGGCAACTTGGCGGTGGGATTGAGTTTCTTGATCGCCGGATCGTCCCAAGTCTTGATGTCGCCGAGGAAGATCTTGGCGAGAGTCGGACCATCGAGCTGCAGTTCGCCAGCGGCCACTCCTTCCAGATTCACCACAGGCACAATGCCGCCCATGACCATCGGGAACTGAACGAGGCCATTCTTGTCGAGTTCGTCACCCTTGAGCGGCGCGTCCGTGGCGCCGAAGGTCACGGTCCTCGCCTCAATCTGCTTGATGCCGCCGCCTGACCCGATCGACTGATAGTTGAGACCGACCCCGATCTCCTTCTTATAAGCGTCTGCCCACTTGGCGTAGATCGGATACGGGAAGGTGGCGCCGGCGCCCGAAATGTCCATGGCGAACGCCGGAAGGAGCGTTGCGGCCAGGAGGCCAGCAACGGCAACGGCAACGGCAACTGCACGTACATGTTTCACGGGCTTATCTCCTGTGGTTGAAAGCTTGGGGCGGCGAGGCATTGACGCCACGCCGGCTAGGAACCCTGCTCGGGCGCTTTCTCTGTCTGACTTCTTCTGCTGTCCAACGTGCCGCGGTCGAAAAAAGGTCGCTGCAGACTCGACCAGCGGCAACGGCATGCTTAGGGATGGCACGTCACCGTTCTATGAGAGCCAGATGACAATTAGATGACAGCACAAGACTATGAAATATAAGGAATTTATTGAGAGATGGCGGGTTCTACAGTGGGCAGATGAACCGTAAAGGTGGCGCCTGCTCCGGGCGTGCTTTCGATCGTCAGCCGGCCGCGATGGCGGTTGAGAATGTGTTTGACCAGCGCCAAGCCGAGACCGGTACCACCTTGGTCTCGGCTCTCGCGGACATTGACCCGATAGAAGCGCTCGGTAAGGCGCGGCAAATGCTCCGGCGCGATGCCCGGGCCGTAATCGCGGACGCTGACTTGCGCTTCCGATTCGCCTTCGGCTGCTTTTCCCTGCGCTAGCGCAATATCGACACGCTTGCCGGCCGCACCATACTTAAGCGCGTTCTCGACCAGGTTTTCAAACAAGCGGACCAGTTCGTCACGATCGCCAAGCACGGTCTGCGCGCCTGCCGCCTCGACGTTGACCGTGACACCGCGGTCGCGCGCCAGCGTCTGCAGGCCGTCGGCCACTTGCCGGACGATCGGGAACAGATCGACGGGCTTGTCCGGGCGGCGGTGAGCATTGAGTTCTATCCGCGATAGCGACAGCAAGTCGTCGATCAGCCGCGCCATTCGCGACGCCTGTTGTTGCATGATGGCTAGAAATCGCTCACGCGCCTTGGCGTCGTCTCGTGCCGAGCCCTGCAACGTTTCGATAAAGCCGGAAACAGCCGCAAGCGGCGTGCGCAACTCGTGACTGGCATTGGCGATGAAGTCCGCCCGCATTTCCTCGACGCGGCGCAAAGGCGTCAGGTCGTGAAACGTCAGCAGCACCAGATCGGGCTTGACCGGGTCCGACCCCCGCCTGACCGGCATCACGACCACTTCGAACCAGCGATCAACCGGCACGCGCTCGGAATATTCGAACCGCTGCTCCTGGGCGCGAGCGAAGGCGCGACGGACCGACTCGATCAACTCCGGCATGCGCAGCGCCAGTGAAACCGGCTCGCCTTGCCGCAGCGCCGGCGCGAGTGCGCGCGCTGGTTCGTTGAGTGCAAGCACCCTCCAGTCACGATCGAGTGCGATGACCGGATCCGGCAAGCCACTTACGACGGCACGGAGCGGATCGTTGGTGCGCTCGGAGACCGTAAGCGGCGGCGCCAGGCGCGCCCGCTCGTCGCCGGAACGCATAGCGACGAACGCCGCCGCGGCGACGATTGCGAAGCCGGCGAACGCATAGGCCGCCGCGAGTGCGCCCGCCACGACGAAGCTCGCAAACACGATCGCCGCAGCCGCAATCACGAGCAGCACGCCGCGGCGCACACCGCTTAAGCGCTCGGCACGACCTTCATTGAGGCTCATTGACCAAGCTCTTTGTGGTCAAGCTCATACGGCAAGTCCCGGATACTGACCGAAGTGACACCGCCGTGCGTCGGAACTCAGGACACGTCCGATTGCTGGCGGACATATTCGCCCGCCCCGGCAATTGGCGGCGAAGCTACACGGGCGAGACGGCGGGCGCTACGGCCAAGCAAGGTCTCGCGAATGCCGAGAATGAACAGTGAGAGTACAAACGGCGCGACGTAATAGAGGAGACGGAAGAGCAGCAGGCCAGCCAGCAAATCCTCTTTGTTGAACTGATACAGAGCGACCAGCATGGCGGCGTCAAAAACGCCGAGACCGCCCGGTGCATGGCTGGCAAAGCCCAGCAGGGTAGCGGCGACAAAGATGACCGCCACCGTCACGAAGTCGAGGTTCATTTCGGCGGGCATCAGCACGTACATGGCCGCCGCGCAGCAGGCCAGATCGACGATCCCGATCAATATCTGGACAATCGTCAACCCGCCTCCGGGTAAACTGACCTGCCACTCGTCGCGGCCGATCACGCGTGGCCTGATCCACACCCAGCTCACATACGCGGTGAGCAACGTCAGCAGCACGAGCGCAAAGCAGCGATTGAGCCAAAGCGGCAATTGATCGATGGCTTGCGCAGCTTCGGGCGTGTAGAGGATGCCGAGCCCGAGTACGGTCACGTTGCCCAGCCAGAACGTCAGCCCGGCAACGAAACAAATTTTGGTCACCTCGACGACACTGAGCCCCCAGCTCGAATAGATGCGGTAGCGCACGGCGCCGCCGGAGAACACGCTGGCGCCGATATTGTGCCCGACCGCATAGCTGGTGAAGCTGCCCAGCGCCGCGACCCGATATGGCACATCGGTGCGCCCAATGGTGCGCAGCGCGAACAGATCATAAAAGGTGAGCGTCAGATAACCGCCGGCGACGAAGCAGCCTGCGATCAAGAGCGTGCGCCGGTCGGTTGCCTTGATTGCGCGGATGAGCTCATGCGGATTGATGTCGTGCAAGAGATGATAGAGCACGAAGACCGCGATGAGGAAGATAGACAGGCTGAGCACGAAGCCGATGTGGCTATAGGAAATCCTGCGGTCGGCGGCCGTCGCGCTGCTGCGTTCTGGCGTCAGCATTTCGCACTCCAGATCGGCCCCATACTCATCGGTCGACCGCTTTGATCCACGTCCGCCAACTCAATTCGCCCCACTAGCAGATGTCACCTGCGAGCGCGAGCGCGGCCGAAGGTCCCATAGGCGCTCCCGAACGGCCGGTCGATCCGAGCCCCGTGTGCCAGTCAGCGCGGCAATCTGCTATCCTCGCAATGAGCCATCGCCGAGGCGAACAACACCGCGCCCTGCCGCCACCTGAAGGCCGCGCGGACCTGAGGAAAACGTCATGTCCGACCATCCGGTTGCACGCCGTACAGTCATAAAGGGGGCCAGCTTTGGCATAGGAGCCGGTCTTGCCTCGGGGATTGCTCCGACGCAGGCCCAGGCGCCGGCAGCGACCGAGGGCGCACAAGCCAACATCTGGAGCCACGAATATTGGGCCCATAAGGGCGACGTGAGACTCTATCTTTTCCGCAAGAGAGTGGGCACGCCTGCTGCCGGCGAGCCCTCGCGGCCGGTCCTCTTCCTGGTCCATGGCTCCTCGAACTCGTCGCGCTCCAGCTACGACCTCACCTTGCCAGGGAAGGGTGAATATTCGCTGATGAACGTATTTGCGGCCTATGGTTACGACGTCTGGACCATGGATCACGACGGCTACGGCTACTCCGGCAGTTCGGGCAACAATTCTGACATTGCCAGCGGCGTCGAAGACCTCAAGGCCGCTTTTCCGGTGGTTAAGCAAGAAACTAGTCAGCAAAAATTCCATTTCTTCGGCACGTCATCCGGCAGCATCCGTGCCGCCGCCTACGCGCAGGCCGAGCCCGAGCGCGTCGACCGGCTCGTTCTTTCGGCCTTCACCTACAAGGGCAACGGAGCGGAAGAAATTGCTCGCCGGCAAAAGAACATCGCCCAGCTGCGGGCCAATCCGCGGCGCAAACGTGACGCCGCCATGATCCGCTCGATCTTCACCCGCGACGGGCATCCTGAGTTTTACGACCCGGCGGTCGCAGAGGCGATCATCGCCATGGAGAAGCAATTCGGCGACACGGTTCCGAGCGGCACCTATCTCGACATGGCGGCCAACTTGCCGCTCGTCGATCCGAAGAAGGTGCTGTCGCCGGTTCTGATGATGCGCGGGGAATGGGACGGCAACTCTACCAACGATGATTTGCTCGATTTCTTCCGCCAATTACCCAACGGCGACCGCCAGTTCACAATCCTCTCCCACGTGGCGCACAGCGCGGTCTACAGCAAGAACCGGCAGCTTCTTTGGTACGCGATGAAAAACTTTTTGGCGGCGCCGGCGCCGGTGGCGAGTTAGCAAAATCAAACTACGCTACGAGCTCCCCCTGCGCAAAAAACTCCCGCAGCTCCTTGTAAGTCTCATCCGGCGCTTCCTCCGAAAGGTAATGCCCGCACGGCAGCGCTTTGGCGGCGCGGATGTCGGTGGCGTAGCGTTTCCAGATTTCGCCGGCGCCCGGTATTGAGTTGCGGCCGACGCCACCGGTCGCGCCCCACAGCAGCAACAGCGGCGTGGTGATTTTGCGCCCCGCGTCGAAATCCTTGGTGTCCATGTCGAAATCGATGCCTGCGCAGGCACGATAATCCTCGCACATGGCGTGGACCGTCGCCGGATTGCGCATGTAACGTTTGTATTCGGCAAGCGCTTTCGGATCGAAGAAACTCAACCCTTTCGCAGTCTTGGCGAGCTTCTTCTCAATGAAGTAGTCGGGATCGGCGCTCATCAAGTGCTCGGGAAAATCGTACGGCTGGATCATGAAGAACCAATGCCACGAGAACGTCGCCCAGTTCTTGTTGGGATGATTGAACACATGATGCTGGGGCAAGATGTCGAGTATGGCGGCGCGCGCCACCTTTTGCGGGTGATCGAGGCACATGCGGTGCAGCACGCGGGCGCCGCGGTCATGACCGGCCGCATAGAAACGCTCGTGGCCCAGCGCGGCCATCACCTCGATCTGGTCCTGCGCCATCACGCGAAATGAATAGTTGACGTGATTTTCGCCGCCGGGCGGTTTGTCGGAATCGCCATAGCCCCGCAGATCGGTGGCGACGACGGTGAATTCCCGAGCCAGCCGCGGCGCGATCTTCAACCAAGACAGATGGCTGAAAGGGTTGCCGTGCATGAGCAGAAGCGGTGGCCCCTCGCCGCCGTAAACCGTGACGATGCGCGCGCCGCTGGTCTTGATTTCCGTGCGCGTGAAGCCCTCGAAGAACATGCGCCCTCCCCTAACGTGTCGCCATCCCCGAGGCGGATGATCCGGTAAACCCGCTGGCCTGGCAACATGGACGCTGGCTGGCATGCATGGTGATATGGAATACCAGCTCGCCTGACGAGAAACCTTGAGGACGCCCGTATATGACCGTGCCTGCCGACATCGACCCGCAATCCGGCTGTCGCCTGCCGCTACTCAAGCGCGAGGATCTGGACGAGGTGGGCAAGCGCGCCTTCGACCGCGCAAGCACGCCGGGAAAGACCATCGTCGGCCTGCGCGGCCCGTCCGGCCTCCACCTTTACAGCCCCAAGACGGTCGACGCCCACAACGTGATGAATCAATATCTGCGCTTTCAGGTTTTCGACGCCAAGACGCGCGAGATCGCAATCCTCACGGTCGCGCGCGAGATGGACAGTCAATTCGAATGGGCCGCGCACGAACCGGAGGCGTTGAAAGAGGGCGTGCCGCAGCAGATCATCGACGTCATCAAATACCGCAAGAGTACGGCGGATCTTGATGAAACCTACGCGGCAATCATTGAACTTGGCCGGCAGATTTTTCGCGATCACAAGGTCACATCGGAAGCCTTCGCGCGGGTGAAGGCACTCTTTCCTCCACACAAGCTCGTCGATCTGGTCTTGCTGATGGGCAACTACGCGTCCACCGCGGTGCTACTGTGCGCCTTCGATATGCAAGTGCCGGAGGGAAAGCCGCTGCTGCCGGTGCCTTGAGACCGTCACTTAGGCGCTCGTCGCCTAGCGACGAGCCTCGAGGCGGCCCGCATCCTTCGCGGCTCGCTTCGCTCGCACCTCAGGATGACGGGACTTTGTTCTTCCCGCTTAGCCCCAATTCCCCCCATCGCGCCTTCACGGCGTCGATGTCCCTCCGCTGCGGCCACACGGTCGGTGGGAAGCGCGCGCCGCCGAGATCGGGATCGGGATCGTAGTCCAGATTGACCGTGGCATCGATCAGCACGCGATTCCATTTGCCGGTACCGAATTGCGCAACGTTGCGGTCGCGCCGGCGTGTCGACGGATCGAGGCCGGCGCCGAAGGTCGCCGGCATGATGACAATATCGTTCTCACCGGCATTCACCCTCTGGGCGATGGCCCAGTCGACGGCGGCGTAGTCATGGACATCGATATCGTCATCGACCACGGTGACATGCTTATAGCGGACGTGCGCTGCTGAGCTTCCCCACAGCGCGTTGGCGACCTGCTTCGCCTGCCCGCGATAGCTTTGCTTGATCTGCACCAGGACATTGATGCCGGTCTGTACTGGCGGGCACCACACATCGGTGACGCCGGGCACGCCGGCACGGTCGAGCACGTTCCAGGCGGTCGCGGCGCGCATGATCGATGAACACGTACCGTTCTCGGAATAGCTGCCGGGCATCGATCCCTCGATGGTGCCGCGCAGGATCGGATCGGTGCGGTGCGTGATGGCCGTCACGCGGATCGTCGGCTTCGGCGAGCGGTCGCCCGCCACGTAACCCGTGAATTCGGCGAAAGGCCCTTCCATCGTGTAAGTGTCGGGTTCGAGACCCAGATAGCCTTCGATGACGATCTCGGCGGTCGCCGGCACGTGCAGATCGACCGTCTCGCATTTGACGAGCTCGACCGGCGCACCGCGGATAGCACCCATGACGTCGTATTCGCACAGGCCCTTCGGCACCGGCGCGCCGCCGACGAAGCCGAGCGACGGCTCCCAGCCCATGGCGACAGCGATCGGCATCTCCTTGTGCCCGGCTTGCTGCCAAGCAGTGACGTGATGGCCGATGTGCTGCGCGCGCCACATCAGAATCGGGATCTTGTCCTTGGCAGCCACCATCCCGCGATAGATGCCGACGTTCATCACGCCGGTGTCGGGGTCTTTCGTCACCACGCCGCCATAAGTGAGAATGTAGCGGCCGCCGTCGATCCTGTTCCACTGCGGCACCGGAAACTCATAGAGATCGATGTCGCTGCCTTTGACGACGTTCTCCTTGACCGGACCGGTCTTCACGATTTTCGGCGCTACGGTCTCCGAGAGGACCGTGCGGCCGAGCTTCACCAGTTCGCGCGGATGCGTATCGGGCGGAAGCCCGAGCATCATGGCGACGCGCCGCGGGCTCGATAGTCCGCCGGTAAAAACCTGATGGCAGCGGGCGTTCTTGCCGTAATCTTTGATGTTGTTGAACAGGAGCGCAGGTCCGGTGCCGGGACCCTGGGCCAGGCGCGCGATGGTGCCTAGTTCGACATTCCAATCGACCTCTGCCTCGACGCGATGGAGTTCGCCTGCCGCGTCGAGCGTTTTCATCCAGGCGCGCATGTCGCCGAATGCAACGGGTTTTCGTTCCGTGGTCATGAGTAATGCCGATTGAGCACGCACATCGATTGGTTTTGCGCCGCCGGTTCGTGCCGTGTCAACTTTCCTGGACGCGTGCCAGTAAGGCAAAAAATAAGCCCCTCCCCGGGGGCCAGAGCAGAGCGCCTGCTTTGCGTCGAAGACTATTTTCTAAGCCTCGGCCGCCTTTTGCAGGAACTGATCGACGGCTTCGCGCAGGTTCTTGGTATGGCTCGTCATGTGCGCGGCCGTTTCCAGAACGTGCGCCGCAACACGATTTGTGTCGCTGATGGACTTTGTGGCATCGGACACGTTGCGCGCAACGTCATGAGTAGAATCGGCCACGCCCTGAATATTGCGCGCGATCTCTTCGGTGGCGATTCCCTGCTGGCGGACGGAGGCCGCGATCTCCGCGGTCGCCCTATCGATTTCCGCCATCACGCCGACGATCGATTTGATCCGGTCGACCGCAAGACCGGTTGACGATTGAACTTCCGAAATCTGGCCGCTGATCTCTTCGGTCGCCTTCGCGGTCTGAATGGCCAGTCCCTTGACCTCGGAAGCCACCACGGCAAAGCCGCGGCCGGCATCCCCCGCCCGGGCGGCCTCTATCGTTGCGTTCAGCGCAAGAAGATTTGTCTGTTCGGCGATGGAACGGATCAGGCCGGCAATGCTGTCGATGTGCTCGGCCGACTTGGCGAGCCGGTACACCATTTGCTCGGTGTCACCCGCCGTTTGCGTTGCACTGGTGACGATCTCCGTGGCTGCCGCCAAGCGGCTCGATATTTCATGGATGGACGCGCTCAGCTCGTCCGTGCTGACGGCAACGGTGGCGACGTGACTTGAGGTTTCCTCCGCGGCGCCCGTCGCATCCTTTGACTGAGTATCCGCTTCAGCGGAGATCATGGCCAGTGACGTCGCCGTGGAATTCAATCGCTCGGTCATATCATTCGCGTTGCTGAGTATTTTTTTGATGGAGCCGCGGAAATCGGCAATTTCCCGCTCCATGCGCTGGCGGCGAGCGATTTGCAGACCGTGCTCTTGATCCTTGGCCGCGGCGGCCAAATGCCGCGCCTCAGCCTGGCTTCGCAGCGCATGCTGCATTCGGCCAAGCGAGACAAGGAGTCGGCCAAGTTCATCGCGCCGATTCGTGACGACCTGCCCTGAAAGATCGCCATTGGCGATTCTTTCAGAGAAACCGACGGCATTGCGAATGGCGCGCCCCAGCGAAATGGCGATTCCGAGTGAAAACAGAATTCCGGCCAGTACGGTTGCGGTCGCCAGAGTTACGAGGCCGACTCGCGAGCCCGCCACTTTGGCTTTGGCCTCCGCGCGAAACTTGAAGCCGTATTCGCTGGCATCTTCGACGACTTGGTCAATCGCCGCCGCCACAGCGTCGGCTTTGTTCTTGATGTCCGTTGCCGATGAGCCACCGGGACCGGCGCCCGCGCCGGCGATGGTTGTTTCGCCGATCCGACGCCACTCCGCCGCAAGCCGCCGGGCCTGGACGACCCGATCGGCGTATTCGGTGTCGGATAGGCGCTCGCTGACGATTGCCAGATCGTCGACAACGTCCTTCATGGCTGCCGTGAATGCGGCGATGTGGGATTCGCGCACCGCGTCATCGCGCAACAGCCCGACTTCGAAAGCCTTGCGCGCGTCGCTGAACCGAACCTGGGCGGCACGAGCGTAGCTCACGGCCATGAAAGGCTTATCGTAGAGCTGGACGACAAGCCCTTCCGCGCGCGAAATCGCCTGAATCGCGTAAGCCGCGATGGCGATTGCGAGAGCGAGCACGATGCTGAAGGCTAGAAACAACTTGGAACGGATCGACATACGGGAAAATGCCTAGTTCAATAGTGTTAATCATACCTTTCGCGGTGCGCTCGGACTTTCCCGGCGGACGACCAAACAGTTCCGAAGGGCAGCCTCAAAGCTTTTTTGGTAGGCGATCTGACGCGGCTCGAAGCGTCCTGTCGCTTCTTTGTGCAACGCGGTCTTCCAGCGGCGATGAGGCGTGCAGGCCTGCGTCGGTCCGGCTCACGCGTGGCCGGCCGTCACGAACATGGCGGCATCCATCGCCTCGCGCGCGGATTTGCCCGCCCAGATCACGAACTGGAATGCCGGGTAATATTGCTCGCAGGCATCCAGCGCCCTGCCTAGCACGGCCTCACACTGCTCGCCCGAGGTCGATACGCCGCCGTCCAGAAGCAATGAGTGGCGAAACACCACTGTGCCGTCCCGCCTCCAGAGATCGAAATGTCCGATCCACAATTGCTCATTTATCCTGGCAACGAGCTGCCGCGTCTCGAGTAATCTCGACTCGGGGATCTTTGCCTCGAACGAGCAAGAGAAGTGCAGGACCTTCATCACGCCGATCCAGGTGAACGACACCTGATAGTTGGCGCGTTTCCCGGTGACAGCGATGGCGATCTCGTCCTCCACGCTGCGCTCGAATGACCAGTCGTTGCGCAGCGCCATGCTCTCGACCACGGCCAAAGGATTGTCTCGGCTCTCCACGAAATTCTCGATCAACGACATGCCGGCCCCCGTTCGCGGATTTGCGTGCCCCACGACAATTCTTGACCCGCAGGCCAGGAATATGCCGCTTGATTGCAACATTGATCGGCTCCCGCCGCGATCGAAGCCAAAATTGGCCTCGCACCGCAACGCGAACGCGTGCCTGAGCTGCTGAGACGAGCTTTGTCGGGAATTGGCAATCCGCCGATGCGCCCGGGCGAGCCAGATCGGATAGAAATAAGAGCGCGCGGCAGAGCAGCGATTGACATACAAAGCGGCCGGGACGGCCAATATGGCCGCGGCGAACCTACCCCCATGTTACCCCCGAACTGGACCTACGCGATCACGCAACGAGGTCCCAACAACTGATCGACTCCACCAACAATTGCGGCGCCGAATCCCTTACGCGGTTGCTCGGTACCACGGTGGAATCGTCTGCAGGAAATGGGGCGGCCATGTGATTTTAGATTGATGATTTCGCGGCCGGCATCCAAATCCTGTGGACTAATCGCAATGGCTCAAAGCGTGTTCCCGAAAAGGCGATGGATTTCGGCAAAATGGAAAATAGAATTGGTCCGTACCCGTAAGAATCGCTAAAGGCTCGTACACTGCATCAATTGTGGCGCGGAAAATGTGAGGGCCTCGAACGGCGCATCGCAAAAAGCTAACTGCAAGCACATGCAAAAGGCTCGCGATCACAGGAAATATGAGCCATGAGAAAGATCGGACCCGCGATTTTATTTTTTGCCGCCCTTGCGACCCTGTTCGGCGAGGAGGCTCTACGAATCTGGCGGGAATCGAATCACGACCCCCACGAGCTCTACGACCTCTGGCCGGGAGCCTCGTTCTGGACCCCGATGCTGATCGTTCAGGCGGCAATGACCGTTATCTTTGTCGGCGCTTGCATCTATGTTATCGTTTCCAAGCGATATGGGCCTGCGGAGCGCCACTGGGCTTTTGGCACTTTGGGCACAATTCTTGGATTTTGGTTGCGGACCGCCTGATAGGTCGAAGCCTGACCGGGAAAATGTGATGAGCACAAGTAGTTTTGTTTCCCTCGCCGAACTCGACGAGCGCATTCGGATCGTTCGCGAGAACATCCGGCAGCTCGTCGAACAGGCTACCGCCTACTCAGGCGCTGAGGACGAAGACCGCAACGCTGACCGAATTGCCCAGCAGACCGAAGAGCTTGACCGGCTGACCAAGCAACGCGATACGCTGGCGAAAAAGAAATAACGCCGGTGTCAGCAGCCGCCGAATCAGATCGATTTTCTCCCGCTCGTGCCCGCGAAAGCAGACATCCAGTGTTCAGTCGACGAGAAAACTGGATTCCCGCTTCCGCGGGAATGAGCGGCGTCTGCTCCGACGAACGAACCGCTCTAACGCACCCGATAGAGCGCGT
>Ga0209579_10000702_pt1 | contig 31006 bp, 30 predicted proteins | sample Coa_R1_2_FD_187152 | JGI IMG/M metagenome (GOLD analysis project Ga0209579, IMG submission 187152) | Surface soil microbial communities from Centralia Pennsylvania, which are recovering from an underground coalmine fire - Coalmine... | ecosystem: Environmental > Terrestrial > Soil >... | reverse complement strand
AATGAAATCCTCGTAATCCTCTATCTCGAGACCGTTCCGTCCCGTCGCGCTGATAATTCCCATAGTTGCGGTTTCACCCACACCGAACGGGTTCCCGATCGCAAAAGCGTAATCCCCAACTTGCAGCTTGGAAGAATCTCCTAACGTGAGAGTCGGCAGTCCCGTCGCAGCGATTTTTACCACAGCAATGTCCGTTTTCGGATCAGTCCCAACTAGTTTGCCCGGGAACTGCCGCTTGTCTTGCAGGATCACCTTAATATCGGTGGCTTTGTCGATGACGTGATTGTTCGTCAAAATATATCCATCAGAACTGACAATCACGCCTGAGCCCAAACCCATTTCCTTCTGTTGCTGTGGTCCACGAGGTGCCTGTCCGCCAAAAAACTGCTGAAAAAAAGGATTGTTGAAGAGCGGCTGCTGTGGGACTTTCACGATCCGCGATGACGTGATGCTTACAACCGCTGGTAGCGCTGGCTTGAGAACCTGACCGAAGCCCGTCGCATTCCCGCCGGTTGCCCGTTCAGCGGCTTGCGTCTGCGCGATATAGATGGGAATTCCATGCGCCCCCAGCACGGGATGAGCCGCCCAATTGGTAATTCCCACTCCTAGTCCGATTCCAACTACGAAGACACAAATACCGGCGACGATCGCCAGCCCATGGCGAACCTGAAAGAATCCTTGCACCGTCGTTCTCCTTGCGTAGCAACTAAGTAAGGATTCAGTTTTAGTGTTTTTCGTTGGCCGGGAAACCCATCATTTCGCAGCAGGTATTTCGTAGTAGATATCAGCTGGAAAGCTTGGTAAGAAAATCCACGATCTCAGGCTGGCTCCAATCCACCGCTCCGATGAATTTTCGCCGCACGATGCCCTTGCGATCGATGATGTACGTCTCGGGAAACTTAAAGGTGCCGTAAAGATCGTTACTTTTCTGATCGGGATCGCGCACCGTCAGGAAATCGACCTTATGGTCCTTCAGGAACTTGTGGTAGCCGTCATTGTCCACGTCCACGCTTACACCAACGACGGTTATACCTTTATCCTTAAATCGTTCCTGCAGCTGGGTTAGAGACGGGATTTCTTCCACGCACGGCGCGCACCACGTCGCCCAGAAATTCAGAACGACTACCTTGCCCTGAAAATCACGCAATTCCACTTTGTGATCGGCATCCTGAACGATAAAGTCGGGAGCCGCCGTACCAATGCGGGGCGGACGGGAGCCACCATAACACGCGCTCAGGATTGCAACCAGGAAGAGAACAGAGAAACCGGGTAGCCGTCGCACACAGATATAATAATGCATTCAGGCTTAAGCGGTGTCCGTATCGAATCCAAATCGGCCGGCTGTGTCCATCATTGTGCCAGCACGCAATGAAGAAGCGTCTCTCGGACGCTGTCTGGAATCGCTCCTGCATCAGCGAGAGATAAGTTTCGAAATCATTGTTGTGGACGATGGATCGAGCGACGCCACACGCAAACTTGCTGAGTCATTCCCCGAAGTACGCGTGCTTGACGCTGCACCTTTGCCTCCCGGATGGAGCGGCAAGACCAATGCAATGCTTACTGGAGCACGCGCCGCCCAGGGGGAGTGGTTTCTCTTCACGGACGCGGATACGATGCATCTGCCGGGATCATTATTCCGCGCGGTTGCAGAGGTGAAACAGCGTGGGGCTGCTTTGCTTTCCTACTCTCCCGAGCAAGAGGTCCATGGACTTTGGCAGAAAGCTGTGATGCCCGTGATTTTCGCCGAACTAGCGGCTACCTATAGGCCCTCGCAGGTCAGTGATCCGGTATCTCCGGCCGCGGCCGCGAATGGTCAATACCTGCTGATCTCGCGCGAAGCATATGATGCCGTCGGCGGTCACGCCGCGATTGCCAGCAGTTTACTCGAGGATGTTGCCCTGGCCCGGGCCGTAAAAGCCTCAGGTCGCAAGATATTCTTCCGTTATGGAGGCGACGCCCTTCGCACCCGTATGTATCGCAGCTTCTCCGAACTCCGAGATGGTTGGACAAAGAATCTGGCCTTGCTATTCCCTTCGTCCCCCCGGCTTGCCACGATGCGGTCATTGGAATTTGTGCTGATTACCGGAAGCTTGGCCGAGCTGATTTTTTCGTTATCCGAAGGCCGTACACGAGTGGCTATTGGGTGCGCCGTCGTAGCTACGCTGCTGCTAGCATCTTTCTTCGCGCGAATCCGCAAAGCACATTTTTCTTGGGATGCCGAGACGCTTTCCGTCTTAGGTCTTCCACTTTTTTCGTACCTTCTGTTAAGGTCTCTACTCTTTCATAAGCAGGGAAAAGTTACGTGGAAGGGAAGGCAATACCGGGGATCGCTCGCCGGTCCTTCCATAAAATCAGCACAGCTGCAAGATCGCGCGACAACATGGTCTACCTAACCCGCAAAGCCGAATTCTCTGCTTCGCACTACTACCATAATCCGCAGCTCAGTGCGCAAGAAAACGCCCGCATCTTTGGGAAATGCAACAACCCCCATGGACACGGCCACAATTACACCCTCGAAGTCACGGTGAAGGGAAGTGTTGATCCACGTTCCGGTTTTGTGGTCGACCTGAAGCAGTTGAAAGATGTTCTCCATCGCGAAGTGCTTGACGCAATGGACCACAGATTCCTCAACAAAGAGGTTCCGGAATTTCTGACGCGAATTCCCACCACCGAGAACATTGCAATTGCGGTTTGGCAGCGACTCGCACCCGAGCTTCAACACGCTCAACTTCATCGAGTACGGGTGTACGAAACACCTGATTTGTTCGTTGATTTCTACGGAGAAGCATGAGAGCGCATTTAACCCGCCGATACATGTTTTCCGCTTCCCATCGTCTGCACAGCGATCTCATGTCCGACGCCGAGAACGTTTCGACGTATGGCAAGTGTAACAACCCACATGGGCATGGGCATAACTACGCCTTGGAGGTTACGGTCAGCGGCCCAGTCGCCGAGCAGACTGGAATGGTTTGCAACTTGGTGGATCTGGACGAATTTGTGCAACACGAAATCCTGGATCGTTTCGATCACCAGAACTTGAATACCCTGCCCGAATTCGTAAGATCCGTACCCACCACCGAAAACCTATGTATTGCGATTTATGATATTTTGCAGCGCGGATTCCGCCACGCTCATCTGGAGAAGGTACGATTCGAAGAAACGATGATGAACTCATTTGAGTATGCTGGAGGCAGGGAACCGGCAAAGTAATTTCAATTGCCAATTGGCAACTGGAAATCTGAAACGTCATGAGTATTAAACGTGAGACCGAAAGCCCCACGCTGACCAGCGCCAGTTTTGAAGAACTGGTGCGCGAAATGATCGTACGGCTGGGCGAAGATCCCTCGCGCGAAGGCTTGGCCGCCACTCCAAATCGCGTGCACCGCGCCTTCGAGTATCTGATGAAGGGATACAAAGAGGATCCTGAGGCGCTGGTTCGCAAAGCATTATTCACCTGCAATTACGATGAAATGGTTATAGTCAAGGACGTCGAGATGTTCAGCCTTTGCGAACACCACATGCTGCCGTTTTTCGGCAAAGTGCACGTGGCGTATATCCCGAACGGAAAGGTAATCGGGCTTAGCAAAATTCCGCGTCTGATCGAAATCTTCTCACGCCGTCTGCAGATTCAGGAGCGGCTTACCACCCAAATCGCAGAAACCATTCAAAGTGCCATTGAACCGCAAGGGGTGGGGGTCGTCATTGAGGCGCGCCATCTTTGCATGATGATGCGCGGCGTGGAAAAGCAGCACTCCGCCGCAGTCACATCTTCCATGCTCGGCTGCTTCCGCGATGAACAGGAAACACGCCAGGAATTTCTGTCGCTGATTCGCCAGCGGCCGAACGGTACCTAATTCTTAGGTACAGGGAACAAAGACCACGCGAGACCAGTGCCTCGGATGAAACCTCGTTTACCGCTCCACAACAAGATTGCCCTCATTACCGGCGCTAGCCGGGGAATCGGGCTGGCCATTGCCCAAGCTTTGGGCGGCCAAGGATGTGATGTGATCATCACTGGCCGCGAGGCATTGGCCCTGCAAAAAGCAGCCAAACAGATTGGGACCAAGGCTGTGCCCGTCGTATGCGACGTCGGCGAGCCCAAGAGTGTGCAGAATCTGCTCGCGACCGTCAAGAAACGATTTGGCAGATTGGATATCTTGATCAACAACGCTGGTGTGGCCCACGCCAACATTAAGGTCGCAGACCTGCCGCTTCAAACTTGGAATGGAGTAATCGAAACAAATCTGACCGCCTTGTTTCTCGTCACACAAGCTGCGCTGCCACTAATGAAGAGCGGCGCGGCAATCGTCAACAATCTTTCCGTCGCTGCGAAGCGCGTCTTTCCCGGGTTGTCCGCTTACAACGCCGCCAAACATGGTGCCCTCGGCTTCACCGATACATTGCGAGAAGAGCTGCGGGATAAGGGGATTCGCGTGATCGCTTTGTTGCCAGGTGCAACTGACACGGAAATCTGGGACGAGATGTGGCCCGACGCCCCGCGCAAGAAAATGATGTCCGCGAAAACGGTTGCCCAGGCAGTGGTGAATGCGCTGGCACTACCCGAAGATTGCACTCTCGAAGAGCTGGTAATTCGCCCCAGCGTGGGCACTCTCTAAGCGCGTAAGAATTACCAGACACTCCGGCTTCTTAAAAAGCCTCCACTCCGGTAACACTCTGCCCGATGATCAATGTGTGAATGTCGTGCGTTCCCTCATACGTCTTCACAGATTCCAGGTTCATCATGTGGCGCATAAGAGGATATTCATCCGCCACTCCGTTGGCGCCAAGGATATCGCGGGACATGCGTGCGCATTCCAGCGCCATCCACACATTGTTCCGTTTCGCCATCGAGATGTGCTGAAAACCGGCCTTTTCCTTGTCTTTAAGCCGACCAACCTGCAGCACGAGCAGCTGACCTTTGGTGATCTCATTAATCATCCAGGTCAGTTTTTCCTGTATCAGTTGATGCGACGCAATCGGTTTATCGTGAAATTGTTTTCGCAGCAGCGAATATTGCAACGCGCAGTCATAACAGGCCATGGCAGCGCCCACTGCTCCCCAGGCAATCCCATATCGCGCCTGGTTGAGGCACATCAGTGGAGACTTCAGGCCGCCGCTGCCCGACAATAAATTGCACTCCGGAATATGAACGTCCTGCATCGACAAGCCTGACGTCACCGATGCACGTAGCGACCACTTCCCATGGATGTCTTCAGCCTTAAAGCCGGGCCGGTTCGTCTCGACCAGGAATCCGCGAATCTTGTTATCCTCGTTTTCCACTTTCGCCCAGATCACAGCAATGTCGGCGATTGAACCGGACGTGATCCACATCTTCTCGCCGTTGAGGATGTACTCTTTTCCCTCCTTCCGCGCGCGCGTGCGCATGCCGCCGGGATTGGAACCGAAATCAGGTTCCGTCAGCCCGAAGCAGCCAAGCTTTTCACCGCTCTGCAGAAGCGGCAACCAGGTTTTTTTCTGCTCCTCGCTGCCGAAGGCGTAAATCGGATACATCACCAACGCCGATTGCACGCTGACGAAGGAGCGAACACCGGAGTCGCCGCGCTCTAATTCCTGCATCACCAGCCCATATTCAACATTGGACATCCCCGCGCATCCGTAGCCCTTTAGACTGGCGCCGAAAAAACCAAGCTCCCCCATCGGTTTCACCAGTTCGCGTGGGAAGCGGCTTGCGCGGTTGCACTCCTCAATGATCGGAATAAGATTTTCTTCAATGAATTTTCGGCTGGTGTCGCGCACTAGCCGCTCATCATCACTAAGCAGAGAATCGAATTCAATGAAGTCAACGCCGCGAAATTTGAGAGCCATAGGTGTCTCGTTTCTGCCCCGTCGGGCAAGCCATCCAATTAATAGAGGAAACTTCCCAAGCTAACAAAGCAGAGTTGGCAGGTCAAACCGATTAACTGGGCTGTAGCGGTGCGCTTGCAATTCTCCTACCCAGTGGCAGTCATCCCGAGCGAAGCCGCTTTTCAGGCGGAGCGAAGGATCTCGCTTGGGGTGCCCCAGACGCCCCGCCCCTCTGGGAAAAATGCGGGGCTTCGAGACGATGCACTGAACGGGAATTTCAGACTGACCCACTACCAGCATGGAGGTGGAGTGGACGGAGCGATCGAGCTTTTTTCTACACACAATCAGCTGTGCGCTATGTGCAGTTCAGAGTTGCAGTTCCAATGACATTCGTGGACGTATTGCTGATGCCGTTGTTCACCGTGATCTGCAGGTTTTGCGGAGCCGTCGCTGTTACGGTAACACTTCCAGGAGCAACGCAGTTTGCTCTTCCGGTGTTTCCATTGATGGTCGCAATCGCGCCATTTGAAGTCTTCCAACTCAGGCCATCTGCTACGGTCAGATTTCGGCTGCTGTTATTAGCGAAGGTTCCCTTAGCCGTAAAAACCACGTTTTCGTTAACGGCAGCGTTCGCCGTGTCAGGACTGACAGAAATGCTTGTCAGGTTAGAGTGGCCGGCCCCGCAGCCGACGACGAGTGCGGCAGTAATCGTGACCAGAACGAGAAATGCAGTTTTCATGCGTGTCTCCGGAAGCTTTAGATAGGCAGCGCCCAACGTGGGTTGCTCCCGGAATGGCCGCAGACAGGCCAGAATTGTCGGCTGCGGCTACAGTTGCAACTGTATAGAAACCTGAGTGACACAAGTTGAGCTATGCAGCTGAAACCGATACTTCCGCCGTAACGTGTGCCGATTCATAGCCCGCGGTTAAGTAGTAGATCGCTTTATCGAAAAACTGGTCGAGCAAGCGAAACAATTCCATCTCCGCAAAAAGTTCTACCGGTTTCGTAACTACACCCTCGTCCTGCAGAAAAGCCCAGAGTTGTTCCTTGGTCGCGTTGATAGCATAGAGCACATGGCTCAACGCAACTCTCTGTCTCGCACGCCGCACGCCGATTTCCCGGTAAGCACCCTCAAGGTCGTGTTCTGTTTTGTACAGCAACCAGTCGGTGAGATGGCTGAAAATCTCATAGCTTCTGGCCTCCAGTTCTTCACGTGGCACCTTGCGAAGTTGCGAGCAGAAGGGGTCATTTTCAAGCCGGCGGGTTAGAGATTGTGAAAGGCGATCAGCATGAGTTTCAATCAGCCGTACCAGTCGCATCGCGAGCATAAGTACCTCCCTGTCCCTGCCATATTGTTGCTCGGAAGAGAGTTGCCGCGCTGTGACGGAGCGCACGGGAGTAAGCAGCCGGATAATTGCACGTGGAGTGCTTAACCGGGGGAAGAAAATATTGAAAACTCGCGCCAGCCCCCCTCTGTGGTTCCCTGTTTCCTCTGTGGTTTCATCGTTTCGCTTCTACTGCGCGGGAAAACTGCAGGGTTTTAATCTCATAAGGGTTTATGCGTAGCGATGCGACCCCGTTGACGGCTGAGACGGATCCGAGTGATTTCTCCATCAGATTTATTTCTACGGCTGCTGCCGCAGCGCCAGAAACTGTAACGGAGACATCATTTTCTTTACCAGCCCATTCATAAAACCGCAGTACGAAGTTGTCATCGTCCTCTGCCTTCTTCATTGCGGTGAGCACCACATTCTCGCCAGACAGTTGAACAAATGAATATTCCGGCGGAAGAGATCCTTGGTGTTTCAGAGTTTGCAGCGCAATAAGCTTGTAATTGAGTTCATATCCGCGGCGAACCGTGAGAGCGTCCCGCCAAGTTCCACCATGCGGGTACAGCGAATACGTGAACTCGTGCTCTCCTTCATCGGCGTGAGGATCGGGCCACGCAGGCGAACGCAGCAGCGATAGTCGCAGCACGTTGCCTTTGGCATCGTATCCGTACTTGCTGTCATTGAGCAGGCTGAACCCATGCTTCGCATCAGAGAGATCAGCCCAACGCTGCGCAGGAACCTCGAATTCGGCCTGTTCGGCGGGAGTATTGCGCGTGGTCGGCCGCTCAATCGAACCAAAAGGAATTTCAAAGGTTGCCTTTTCATTATGCGCGCTCAGCGGAAAAGCCACTTTTAGCAGGATGTGCTTCTCGTGCCAGTCTGCGTGCATCTTTACGTCGACGCGAGGCACCCCAGCATACATTGTGATGTCACGGGTGAAGGTTGAATTCTGAAAGTGATTGGTTATCCGGATCACGGCGCGAAGAGGCCCGTCTTCAATTAGCTTCACCTCATCTGCTTTGTCCAGATCCCACCGCTTATTTTCAAAATCCGCGTCGATGTTCCACGCGTCCCACTGTTTGGGGTTGTCGTAGAACGCTTGCAGGAGATTTCCGCAGGCCGAATCTTTCGGGCCGCCGCTATCCGTTTCCGCTGGGGCGAGTGCTTCCGTCTGGCTGCGCTTGTCGAACAGGCTGGTCATGCAGCCCGTCCGCGGATCAATCGTGAGGCGGAAAAATTCATTCTCAAGCGAAGTACCAGAAGCTTTAATTGGCGTGGAATTCGTGCCGGCCCGATCCGCCGCCTTGACGAAATAAGTTTCATACCCGAAGGCCGGCACGCTGGCCTGCAACAGAAAATGTGCTCGGTTGGTTGCATCGTCCATTGATAACAGTTGTGATTCCGCAACATGGCCCTTGGAATCGACAACCTCAATCTGCTTTGCTTGCCCAGAGAGTTGTGCCTCAACCTCGATTACCTCAGTTCGAGGCCAGGACAGCGAGTTGAATACCACGATGGGAATTCCATCGCCCTGAGTGTTGATGTGAGCCAAAATCTCACCGAGGGACTCATCCGTGATTTTGCCATCTATCCGAGCGACGTCCTCAAGATTGCGCTTTGCGTCCAGATAGTTCACCGCAATACCGGAACCTGGCATGATGTCATGAAACTGATCGAACAAAAGATTCTTCCACGCGAGTTCCAATTCATCCTGCGGATAGTGTCGGCCGAGCAGAAATGCCATGGAGGCGTATTTTTCCGCGTCCAGCGTCTGTTCTTCTGCTCGGCGGATTCTCCGTTTGGTCTCTGACTGCGTGGTGTACACGCCCCGGTGATATTGAAAATATAGTTCGCCATTCCAGGTTGGCACATTCAGCGTGGGAAGCTCACGTTGCACATCCGCAAAGAAATCTGTCGCGGTACTGAACTGAATTTTGGGGAATACTGTATCCGGTGCCCGCAACTGCTCTGCACGATCGAGCATGGTGCGCGTCGGACCTCCGCCATGATCGCCGATACCATATAAGTACAACATTTGCGGGTTGTCGCTGAGCTTTGGTCCGTAAATCAGTGGCGCGTAAAAAGAAAAATCATTTGCGATCTGCTGTGCCTCAAACTGATTGGCATATTCATGAGGAAAATAGGAGAGCAATCGACTCCCGTCCGGCGCTTCCCACCAAAACAACCGGTAAGGAAATCTTGTGTAATCCGTGGCCCAAAGGAGCTTGCTGGTGACAAAGTAATCAATTCCGGACTTCTTGTAGATTTGTGGAAGTTGCCAGTTGTACCCGAAAGAATCGGGGTTCCATCCGATTTTGATATCTACGCCAAAGTTCTTCTGGAAGTAGTTTTTTCCCACAAGAACTTGACGAACTAGTGATTCGCCGTCCGGCATGTTCAGATCTGGTTCCACCCACATGCCTCCGACCACCTCCCACCGGCCCTCTTTCACTCGCTGCTGGATCTGGCGAAAAAGATCAGGATATTTTTCCTGCATCCATTCGTAGGTTCGTGCCGATGACATGGTGAACTTAAGGTCGGGATACTCCCGCATCAGATCTAAAACGCTCTGAAACGTGTTACGAACGACTTCGACGGTTTCCGTCCACGGCCACAGCCAGGCCATATCGATATGCGCATTGCCAATTGCCCGAATCGTGAATTGCCGCAGCCAGGGCTGCAATGTTTGCAACTGGGCTTGGGCATTTTTCAGCGAGGCATCGAAGCCGGCCTGGTCACCTTTGTCGAGCAGTGAGAAGTCAATGGTTTTGACCGTCGCGTCGAGCGCCTGCTTCCGCTCCGATTGGCCATCCTTATATGCTGCAATCATGGGCTGCGCTGCCATGATTTCAGTGCGCAGCATCGCGGGATCCGGCCTGCCAGGCCCGCTCTCGATTAGCAGTTGCGCTCGCTCGAATTCCGTTTCGACATCGCCGGTTACAATTCTGACGGCAATCAGGAATCTTTGCCCTGGCTCCGCGTTTTCGGTGAGCAGGATAGGTTCCTGCATATCCTCGTCTCCGCGCTGCGTCAGCGACCCATTGGAAAATACAGAAATGGCCACCGGCCAGTTATTGTTCAGTGGAAATCTAAACCGAAGACCAAGCTTCACGCGGGCGCCTTGAATCGCGTATCCATTCACTTTGCCGGGGATCTCGATCCAGCGGCGCAGAACCCGCACACCCTTCCATGACTGTCCAGGTTGCGCGACATCCCAGTTGCCGTCATTGGCAGAAGTATCCTCCGGATGAGCAACGTCACCGTGGACCCGCCAATCAGACAGCGAAACGGTACAAAGCGACTGGAGTCGCTCCAGAATCGGTTTGTAAGAGTCTGGTATTTGGGCAGTGGCAGAAGATATCAGACCGCTCAAAACGAACAGCACAAGCAGGTATAGTCGCATCATAGTGCGCATCCGAAGCGTCTTTCTCTCGTCTGACAGATAATACCTGAAGCATGATTGCTGACTGTATCGGCGTAGTCTGCCTCGCGGTTTGGATCTATCTTGTTTTCGCGCGTGGTGGATTCTGGCAAATGAAAACACCGGAGATGCTGGTAAATCCAGCAAATGTACCCACCCGAAGAATTGCCGTGATTGTGCCTGCACGGAACGAAGCGTCGACGGTTGGCGACACGGTCGAGTCATTGCTGGGTCAAGGCTACTCCGGACCGATGCAGACTTTTCTGGTCGATGATCACAGTTCGGATGGGACTGCCGAGAAGGCCACGCAGGCGGCTGCACTAACACAACGTGGCGAGCAGTTGACCGTTGTCGCCGCGCGGCCTCTTCAACCGGGTTGGACCGGCAAGCTTTGGGCCTTGTCCGAAGGCCTTGCTGTCGCGAAGCAGTTCGCCCCTGATTACTTTTGGTTCACTGATGCCGATGTCATACACGAGCCCGATGTTTTACAAAATTTACTGGCGCGGGCAGAAACCGCGAGCTTTGACCTCGTATCTTTCATGGTGAAGCTACGAAGCAGTTCTTTTGCGGAGTGCATGCTGATTCCTGCATTCGTATTTTTCTTCTTTAAACTCTATCCACCGCATTGGATTGCCTCCCCGCAAAAGCATACGGCGGCAGCGGCCGGAGGATGCATCTTGATTCGTGCTGCCACGCTGGCGCGAATCGGTGGGATTGCCACGATCAGCGGTCAGCTGATCGATGACTGCGCACTGGCGCGAGAAGTCAAACGCAACGGCGGAAGAATCTGGCTCGGCGTTACCGAGCGATCCAAAAGTTTGCGCGCATACCAGAACTTCCGGGAAGTGGGGCGAATGATCGCACGCACAGCGTTCACTCAGCTTCACCACTCCGCCTTGCTGCTCGCTGGCGCACTCATGGGAATGTTGATTACCTATGTGGCGCCAGTTGCGTTGCTCGCGCATGCGAACAGCGCTAGGTGGCTCGGATTATGCGCATGGTCCCTGATGGTAGTGGCATATCTCCCTACGCTGCGCCTGTACCGGCTTTCCCCTTTTTGGGCGCTCCTGCTACCACTAACCGCGCTGTTCTACATCGGTGCGACCGTAGCTTCCGCGTTGCAGTATTGGAGGGGACGCGGTGGGGCGTGGAAAGGGCGCCTGCAGGATGTTGCTCGCACCCAGGAATGAGTATTGTTGCTTCGTCAGATGAGGCAGCGGATACAACCCACTTTGTTTCGGCTCGCATCCAGAGAGAATATAGAAACTTAGCACGCACGCTCCAGCCCTGGCCTGTGGAGGACGAACGTCGGCTAACGAAAGCGAGGAAGCCGTGAAAAGACGATCGATTCTGTTCTGTTCAGTTCTCCTTCTACTCCCAATCCTCTACGCAATAGCTCAGCAAGCTCCCGCGAACGGCACTCCGGTTCATATGCTGGTTACGGTGGAGGCGAAGCACGGCAACACGCCGCCGGAGCTTACTCAGCAGGATGTCACGGTCTACCAGGGTAAGACTCGCGACCAGGTCACGGATTGGATTCCCGCAAAAGGCGATCATGCAGCCCTGGATTTCTTCGTCCTGATCGATGATGGGGCCAGCATGGCCTTGGGTTCACAGTTGCAGGATATCCAGCAATTCATCACCAACCAGCCATCCACGACGAGGATTGGTGTCGCCTACATGCAAAATGGAGTTGCGCAGGTGGTACAGAATCTGACTAGCGATCACGCGCAAGCCGCCAAAGCCGTGCGCCTTCCTCAGGGCATAATTGGCGCTGATTCCAGCCCATACTTTTCCTTGCAAGACCTGATTAAAAGATGGCCGCAAAGCCCGGTCCGGCGTGAGATTTGCATGATCACCGACGGAGTGGATTGGTTTGGCGGATCCCAGCCAGATGATCCTTACGTAAGCTCAGCCATTGAAGATGCCCAAAAAGCGGGTGTTACAGTTTATGCCATTTATATGCCCGGAAACGGCCACGAAGCTCACAGCTACTGGCGATGGTATTGGGGGCAATATTACCTTTCCGAAATGGCTGACGAGACCGGCGGCGAGTCCTACTACATCGGCTTTACAGGTGCGCCGGTCAGCTTCGCTCCCTACTTCGACGGTATCAACCACAGGTTGGGCAATCAGTTTTTTTTAGGTTTTGTACCGAAGCCAGAAAAGAAGGCTGGTCTGCAACGAGTTCGCCTACAAACCGAGGTATCGAATGCGGAGTTAGTTAGTGCCTCGCAGGTTTACGTTCCGGCTACGCCACAATAGGAATTTCCACGATGCCGTGCCGCGCAATCAGGATGCCTGAACCCTGACGTCCTCCTACAAAATAAATGTAGGTTTTGTTGGGGAAATACTGTAGATCGTACTCTGGATTCGCGGTATATTTCTGGTGTGAATTACCCGGTACCAACTGTCAAACCAGCTTCCACCGCGTCTTCTTTGCAAATTGAATCCGCCTACGAATGCGACGGGTCTATCTGTCATCAGCCGTTATTCGACGAAGATGGAGGCCTGCACTACGTGGCGCCGCACTGTCACTTGATCGAGTCGGATGGAAAAGGGACTACGTACTACGCGGTATTCTGCGATTTCCCTGGCGTGACCTCTAAGCTGTAATGCTTTCGTTTCTTCTGGAAGCTCCGACGGAAAACCACCCCACTCTTAGACACAAGCGTTCAAGCTTGCAGCGTGTGTGGAAACAGCCTTCGACGGGTAGAGCTTACTGCGCGATCGCGCTCGCGGTCGCCGAAAACGCGTTGTTCGCGTTGCCGCCAATCAGCCGCACAGTCCCGACCACCAAGACAAGAATCACTGCCAGCATGACGGCGTATTCGGCAATATCCTGGCCTTGCTCCTCTGACCAAAGTCTGCGATAGAAATTCAACATAATCCCCCCGTTTTCACATCATGACCGCGTGAGCGATGCTTGTCAAATCCAAAGTTGTCCACAGACAACTCTTTCACTGAGGATAAACCTGCACCGTTTAGAATGAATGCCAATGCACCCCATCCTTTTTTTTGAAGGCGTCACCAAAGAATACCGTCGTTTCATCGGCGGCAGTTTTCGAGCCTTGGACAGTTTTAGCCTCGAAGTACAGGCAGGCGAGATTTTTGGTTTTCTTGGTCCTAATGGTGCCGGAAAAACGACCGCTATTCACCTTGCGATGGGCTTTATGCGGCCTACCGCTGGACGAGGAAGTTTGCTCGGCAAACCGTTTGGCCATGCGCGAACACGACAGCGCGTCGGCTTTCTGCCGGAGAACATAGCTTTGTATCCGCGCCGGGCAGAACAGCTGGTGCGCTTTTACGGCGCGCTGAATGGGATGACTTTTTCTCAGTTGCAAAAGCGTGCGGCTGAAGTTCTGCAATTGCTGGACTTGCAACATGACGCTGCACGCAGCGTGAGCCGATTTTCGCGTGGCATGTTACAGCGAGTCGGTTTGGCTCAAGCTCTGATCAATGACCCCGAATTGCTGATTCTTGATGAACCTACATCGGCGCTCGATCCGGTTTCGCGCGTGAGAGTACGAGAGCTTCTTATGGAATCGCGTGCAGCCGGAAGGACCATTTTTCTCAGCTCGCATCTCCTTTCTGAAATCGAACTGCTCTGTGATCGGGTCGCTGTGCTTCATCATGGCAAATTGGTTCGGTTGGCAAGAACGGCCGACCTTCTGCAGTCTAATGAAAAGGTAGAGATCACCGCTACGGGTGTCTCTGCAGGCCTGTTCACCGGAGCAACCGCGGAAAATGGGCTGTTGCGAATGATTGTCCCTCGCGATCAACAACGTGCCACGATTACTCGCATATGGACAGCTGGCGGCGATGTCATCAGCGTTATCCCGCAAAGGCGTTCGCTCGAAGAGGTTTTCCTGGAAGTGACGGCGGATCCTCACTTAAATCTGGCGGCGGGTGGCCGGTGAAGGCAATTGTTCTCATCGGCGTCAACTTCGTGCGCGAGCAGCGTTGGCCCATCCTCGTCATGCTGCTCTGGGTGTTGCTGCTGGCTTTCTTAGGTCTCAGCACCGAGGCTGCCCGGCAGCGCGAAGATCTCTTGTTCGTTTTTAAACAAGTGGCTGTGTATGTGGTTGCGTTCAGCGTATTTTTTGGCAGTTCCGCGATCTATAACGAACGCCGGTCTCGCCGTATTCTCAGTGTGCTGTCAAAAGCTGTGGCGCGGGATCGTTATCTCTCCGGATTGGTATTGGGAATCAGCTTCGCTTCCGCCATCTATTGTTTCACTCTCGGCCTAACCGGCAGCTGGACCCTGGGGCAATCCGGCTTTGCTGTCTCCGAGGTCTGGTTCCTGATGATTTGCCTCTTGGCGGCTTGCATACTCGCGGGCACCGTCTCCTTGATGTTCTCTACTTTTCTCAATCCGTTCTTTGCCGCTGGGGCAACCGCGGCCCTCATGGGACTTCCCGCGCTTGCGACCTATACCTCCGGCAACTCTCATTGGGGATTGGTCATTCCGGTTTACGCCCTCATCGCCGTGGTTCTCAAATCCTCATTCGACACGGCATCCGTCGGCCCCTGGTTGCCCGTAGTATTGGCGCTGTGCCAGGCGTTGGTCTTCTGGTTTGTCGCAGCGCAGATTTTTTCTTATATCGATATTGCCGTGTCGGTGGAGTAGCAGCTCAATGTAACCACGCCGCGGAAGTGCGTGCGGCATAGTCGAGCACACGGCCGGGTAGGACCCCCAAATAGATTGTCGCAATGACACTGATTGCCAGCGCTACTCCGAGTGCAGGCGGTACCGGCGACACTGGCACCGGTTCGCGTGCATCCCGCATGTACATGACAACCACAATTCGCAGATAGTAGTAGGCGGCGACCGCGCTGTTGATGACGCCAATGATCACCAATCCTACGAGGTTCGCCTGCAGCGCCGCGCTGAAAACATAAAATTTTGCAAAAAATCCGGCGGTCACTGGAATCCCAATCAACGAAAGCAGGAACACCGTCAATGTAGCGGCCAGTAACGGCGACCGCACTCCGAGCCCCGCGTAGTCATCGATATTGACATAGCGCTCGCCGGCTCGAGCGAGATGGCTCACCACCGCAAATGCGCCCACATTCATCGCCGCATACGACGCCGTGTAAAACATCGCTGCCGGAATTCCATTGCTCGGCAACGCCGCGATAGCCACCAGCAAATAGCCCGCGTGCGCGATTGAGGAATAGGCCAATAAGCGCTTTACATTCTGTTGTACCAACGCTCCCAGATTTCCAATGGTCATCGATAGCGCAGCCACCACCCAGATAAGCCAGATGCGGCCCGGAGCGTGCGCTTCAAACATAATCCGCAGCAGCACCGCGAAAACTGCGGCTTTTGGCGCGGTCGACATGAATGCAACTACCGGAGCCGGTGCGCCCTCGTAGACATCGGGGGTCCACACGTGAAACGGCGCCGCCGCCACCTTAAATCCCAACCCAACAAACATCAGGGCGATCCCGACGTACGCCAGCGCCGGAACCTGCGCCGAACGAAGCACGTTTCCAATGTCCTTGATACTGGTGGATCCTGTCGCGCCGAACATGAGTGCTACGCCATACAGAAAGAATGCCGTGGCAAAGGAGCCCAACAGAAAGTATTTGATCGACGCTTCACTGCTGATCGCAGCACGCCGGCGGAAACCGGCAAGCACATAGGTCGAGATCGAGGAAATTTCCAACGCGATGAAGACCAGGACCAGCTCCATCGCCGACGTCATCAAGCACATGCCCACTGCGCCAAACAGAATCAGCCCGTAGTATTCGCCAGCGCGAATCTCCTGTACTTCCATGTACTCATACGAAGTGAGGATCACTACCGCCGTCACCGCAATAATGAGGAAGTGGAAAAAAATGCTGAACGCATCCACCTGGATCATGTTCCAGAACGCCAGCCCGGGATATTGGGCTTGAACCAAGGTGGCTGCGAGCGCTGCCAGAGCCCCGATAAGAGCGATCATGCCCAGAGGTCTTTGATTGCGTTTCTCATCAAGCAGGGGATCGACCACCATGATCGCCATACCAAAAATCGAGAGCACAATTTCCGGCAGGAAGCGAATGTAATCGACCGCTTGCGGGATGACCTGCGCCGCGTGGTTCATCGCACGACCACCTTGCTGATCATTTGTGCGAACGGCGCGAGTACGGTACGGCTGGCAGGATCGATGGCATTGAGCCAAATCAGCGGCGCGACCCCCATCAGCAGAGCCATTACAGCAGCAGGCCAAATGGCAGCGTGCTCTCGCCCACTCAAATCCGGCAGACTTTCATTGACCGCGTATTTCACCTTGCCAAAGAAAACGCGCTGATACATCCAGAGCAGATAGCACGCGCTCCAAATCACGCCTGTGGCGGCTAAAATACCGTAGATCGCACGATCTTGAAACGCGCCATTCAGGACCAGAAACTCTCCGACAAATCCGTTAAGTAACGGCAAGCCAATCGATGACAGGACGATGAACGAAAACAATGCTGCGTACGTCGGCATTGGCGTGGCCAGACCGCCGAACTCCGAAATTTCATAGGTGTGGCGCCGGTCAAAGATGACTCCAGCTAGCATGAACAGCGCTCCGGTTGAAACTCCATGAGCCAGCATGACAAACGTGGCGCCATCGAGACCTAGCTGTGTGAAGCTGAAAATTCCGAGCACCACGAATCCCAGGTGGCTGATCGACGAGTAGGCAATCAGCCTCTTCATATTCGGCTGGACCATGGCGACCAGCGCCCCGTAGATAATGCCTATTAACGCTAGAATTGCGATCCACCACGCATTGGCGCGCGATTGCTCGGGAAACAAACCTAGGTTGAACCGCAACATGCCATAGGTGCCCATCTTGAGCAGAACACCGGCCAGCAGAACCGAGCCCGCGGTGGGCGCTTCCACGTGCGCATCCGGCAACCAGGTATGGACTGGAAACAGAGGAACTTTCACTGCGAAGGCTACAAAAAATCCCAAGAAGAGCCAAGGAGCCGCAGCAGCGAAACCTGGCACCTGCCCGCTTTGGATCGCAGCCTGAATAGCGCTGAAGTCGAAGGTTCCAGTTTTCGCATACAGCCACAGAATCGCCGCCAGCATGAACATGGACGCGATCATCGTATACAAAAAGAATTTGACCGCCGCATACACTCGCCGGCCATGTCCATACATGCCGATGAGCAAGGCCATCGGAATCAGCGTCGCTTCCCAGAAGAAGTAAAACTGGAAAAGATCCAGGGAAACGAATACCCCGATCAGCGCCGTTTCCAGGATCAGCAACAAAATAAAAAATTCCTTCACCCGATCTCGAATCGAATCCCACGAGATCAAAACACATAACGGCGTCAAGAACGTCGTGAGCACGACCAACCAGACGGAAATTCCGTCGGCGCCGATGTGGTAATGAATGTTCGGATTCGCGATCCAGAGGTGATTCACTTCATACTGGAATCGCGGCAACCCACGCTGCAAATGCACCGGCAAATGAAGAGAAAGAACAAAGTCGAGTAAAGAAACAACCAGCGCAAACGTCCGAATATCCCGATCGCGGCGGGGAATTACGAACAATAAAACCGCGCCGGCAAGCGGTATGAACGTCACCAGCGTCAGAATCCAGCTGTCTAAACCGGTATTCATCGAACTCCAATCCAAACCATGTAGACAATAATGGCCGCCGCGCCTGCCGCTACCCAGCCCGCATATGAGCGGATATTTCCGGATTGCATATGACGAACCGTATCGGATACGCGCCGCGCCCCTTCGGCACCGTTATCCACCGTCGCGTCGATCACATGTTGGTCGATGCCTCGCCAAAGCAGCCGTGAGGATCCATCAATCAACGGCTTCACGAAAAGAATCGCATAGAGTTCGTCTACGTAGTATTTATTCAGCACAGCCACGTAGAGGCCATTAAGCGCGAGCGCAATTCGCTTCGGAAGCTCCGGGCGGCGATGATAAAGCAACCAGGCCAGCAGGAATCCTGCCAGCGCCGCAGCAATCGAAATTCCCATCAACAAACTTTCAGTTGATCCTGCTTCGGGATGCGGCTGAGTGGAACCAACCGCTTGCGCTGCCTCAGCCGAGACGGCCACTCCAGTACGAAACACCGGAGCCAGAAAATTCTCGAAGTTGTTGTGATAACCAACCCACCCGCCGATCACCGACAGCACCGCGAGAATGACGAGAGGAACCACCATGACCCTGGGGCTTTCGTGAATCCCGCCATGTCCATGCCTCGCATGCTCCGCCTGACCGTTTTCCTCGGCATTCGCTCCCCGATACTCACCAAAGAACGTAAGAAACCATAGCCGGAACATGTAAAACGAAGTTATGAAAGCGGTGATGACTCCAACCAGCCAATAGATCCAGCTCCCGTGCGGGCTCGAGTACGCTTGCCAGAGAACCTCGTCCTTGCTGAAAAAGCCCGCGAACGGCGGAATTCCAGCAATCGCAAGTGTCGCCGCCGTCATGGTCCAGAAAGTCCAGGGAATCTTCGTTCGCAGCCCGCCCATCTTGCGCATATCCTGCTCGCCGCCCACAGCGTGAATCACCGATCCCGCTGCCAGAAACAACAGGCCCTTAAAGAAGGCATGCGTCATCAAATGAAAAATTCCCGCAGAATACGCCGCCACCCCGCACCCCAGAAACATGTATCCCAATTGCGAGATGGTCGAATACGCGAGCACTTTCTTGATATCGGTTTGCGCGATGCCAATCGTTGCAGCGAATAACGCGGTCAGAGTGCCAATGATGGCCACCGCTGTCAATGCGCCCGGAGCACGGTCAAAGATCACGTGAGACCGCGCGATCATGTAGACACCGGCTGTTACCATCGTTGCCGCGTGGATCAGCGCCGAAACCGGCGTCGGACCCTCCATGGCATCAGGCAGCCAAACATAGAGAGGAATCTGTGCCGACTTACCACACGCTCCCAGCGTAAGCAGCAATGCGATCGACGTGAGCAGCCCCACTCCCTGGGTTTCCGGACTCATGCTCGCGATCGTAGGGAACACTTGCGCGAAATTCAGTGATCCAAAGTGCTTGATCAGAAGAAACAGGGCGATCAGAAAACCGAAATCCCCGATTCGATTGACGATGAAAGCTTTTTTCCCGGCAGAAGCCGCAGAATCGCGTGTAAACCAGAAACCAATCAGCAGATACGACGCCAACCCCACGCCTTCCCAACCAATGAACATGAGCAGGTAGTTGTTGGCGAGAACCAACGTCAACATAAAAAACATGAACAGGTTCAGGTAGCTGAAAAATCGATAGAAGCCACCCTCCTCCGCCATGTATCCGACCGAATAAATGTGGATCAGGAATCCCACGCCTGTCACCACAAGCAACATCACCAACGAAAGTTGATCCAGATAAAAAGCAAAATCCGCGCGGAAATTTCCTGCGCGGATCCATTGCGCCAAACTTTCCTGGTAAGGCGTCGTCAGGGAAGGGAATCGAACTGCCACCCACGATGCCATCGCAAATGCTGCACCCGAAAAGCCCAGCGCGATAGCGGCGACCGTTTGCCGCGTGAAACGCCTCCCGAAAAGGCCATTCACCGCGGCCCCGATCAGCGGCAGCACCGGAATCAGCCAGAGATGTAAGTTCGGTGTCATAGTTTCAGCAGATTGACCCGGTCTACATTCAAAGTCTCGCGGGTGCGGAATACGGCAATAATGATGGCCAATCCGACCGCCGCCTCCGCCGCGGCCACCACCATCACGAAAAATACAAAAACCTGGCCGCTGAAAGCCTTCCACTGTGCCGCAAAGGCGACAAACGACAAGTTCACGCCGTTCAGCATGAGCTCGATCGAAAGAAAAATGCTGATGATGTTGCGCTTGATCAGGAATCCTGCCACGCCGCAGGTAAACAGAATCGCGCTGAGCACCAGGTAATAGGAAAGAGGAACCATCAGCGCTCCTTCTTGCTTTGCTGGATGGCTTGCGCAGGGGAGGCCAATACGACCGCCCCCATAATTGCGATCAACACCAGCACCGAAGTGATCTCAAAGGGCAGAAGGTAGTCGTGAAAGAGCAGCCATCCAATGGTTTTTGGCGGACCGGGAAGCGCACCCGCTGGCACTGCTTGCGTGCCCGAGTGTGCCACCAGGACCCACGCTACTAGCGCACTCCCGATCAACATTCCCGGAATCCCGAACAGTTGCGCCACGCGGCTGCCACGGGTTTGTTCTTCTTCGCCGGCATTCAAAAGCATGATGACAAAGATGAACAGTACCATCACCGCTCCGGCATAGACGATGACTTGAATTGCGGCCACGAACTCTGCGCCCAGCAGCATGTATTCCGCCGCCAGTGAACCCATCACGACAACTAGCGACAAAGCGCTGTTGATCGGATGCCGCTGTACCAGCAAATTGACCGCTCCCGCCACGCACACGATGCCGAAGATCGAAAATAAAATCAGATGAATCATAAAGACAGTGGTTAGTAGTCGGGAGTCTGCAACACGAGAGCTGACTCCTGACTACTTTTTTATGCCCGCAGTGCCACTATGAATGCCGTTACCACCAAATTGGCTATCGCTAACGGCAGCAAAAACTTCCACCCGAATGCCATCAGCTGGTCATAACGAAAACGCGGCAGCGTGCCGCGAACCCAAATATAAATAAAGAGAAAAACAAACACCCGCAGGAAAAACCAGAATACCGGCAGTATCGCCTGCAAAATCGGCGGGCCAAACAGCGGCCCGTGCCAGCCCCCAAAAAACAGCAGCGATGCCAGGCACGCCACCGTGATCATGTTGGCGTATTCCGCCATAAAGAACATGGCAAACTTCATGGCACTATATTCAGTATGGTAGCCGGCTACCAATTCCGTCTCAGCTTCCGGCAGATCAAACGGGACGCGGTTGGTTTCCGCATACGCCGCCATCAAATAAATGAAGAAAGCCACAATCTGGCCCTGAAAGATGTTCCACCGCGGAATAAATCCCCAGAACGTACCGCCCTGCGCATCCACAATCTCGCGCAAATTAAAGCTGCCCGCCATGATGAGTACGCCAATCAGCGAAAGTCCCAACGCCACTTCGTAGCTGATCATCTGCGCGCTTGCGCGCAGTCCGCCCAGAAGCGAGTATTTGCTGTTGGACGACCACCCCGCCAACGCCACTCCATACACTCCTAGCGAAGTAATGCCAAGAATTATGAGAAGGCCAATATTGACATCCGTGATCTGCAGGGGCGTGCTAATGCCGCCGACGTTTACCCAATTGCCGATTGGAATCACGGAAATCGAGGTCAGCGCAAAAATCAACGCGATCATCGGCGCCGCTATATACAAAGGCTTGTAAACATGCGGCGGCGTGAGATCTTCCTTCCAAATGAACTTCAGGCCGTCCGCCAGCGGTTGCAACAGTCCGAATGGACCGACGCGGCTCGGACCCCACCGGTTCTGAATGTGCCCAACAACTTTTCGCTCCAACCATACGGTGTAGGCCACCGCCGTCAGCAGCACTGCCAAGGAGATGACAATCTTAATAACTGAAACCAGTATGAATGCAGGAATGCTCAACGCTTCTCACTTTCAGAACTGCTGATCCGCTCGGTGACAGGTCAACTGCAACATTAATCTGCGGCTACTTCTTCCTGAGACGGCTGTTTGTGCTGATTTTCAATGACCGAATTCAAACTACGGGAGTATCGGCCCAATGTGCCGGAACTATATAAGTCATCATTCGCCGGACTGATCTGGTTCGGATCCTGCAAGCTGCTAGGCCCGCTGGTAGACAATCGCGTGTGCTGATCATTACCGGCCAAAACGTTCATTCGCGAAACATCATACCCGGGCACCAGCCGCTGGATTTCATCGAGAATCGCCATCGGATCAAACGGACTCATCTTGGGTTCAAGTCCATGCGCTTCCAGCCAGACTGCGTGACGATCCGCTTCGCCCGATTGCGCGCCGCGCGATTGTCCCATGTCTGCCCTGGATCCCCGCCCGAAGGGCACGAGCTTGCGCACATCAAATCCCATCGCATCGGCAATGCGCACTATCATTTCAAAATCAGACTTCGTTCCTGTGACCTCGCCAGCTTGTTTCACAATTTGTAAATCGCCGCAGGTGTTCGTGAATGTTCCTGGTTTCTCATAGGCATTCGCCGCCGGCAGGACGACGTCTGCGATTTCAGCCGTCTGCGTCAAAAACATATCCTGCACCACAACAAAGCTTCCAGAAAACGCGAAGGGGTCAATTGCCCATTCTTCAACCGGATTTGCGCCCACAACATACAGCGCTTTCAAACTCCCGGCTTTTGCTGCATCAACCATTTGAGGAACGCTCAATCCGGGCGCCTGTGGAATCCCACTCCACTCCTGGTGAAATTTCCCAATATCCGCAACCCGCTGGTATCCCGGTAACAAGTCGGGATAGAGACCCATGTCGGCGGCGCCGCGGGAATTAGCGTAGTCGCCCAGGCAAACCAGCTTTGCATCCTTTATGCCAGACGCGAACTGTACCAGGTCCCTGATATGGTTGCCGCGAAGCTCAGAACCAAAGATGATGACGAGCTTCGACTCAGCGCGAAGTTTCTCTCGAAAAGAACGCCAATTCTCGCGGCTCGAGTCATTGCTCGCGACCGTGTCTAGAGCCAAGTCATCTCCCGCCAGAAAGGTCGCAACCTGACCCTCGGCTCCGCTGGGAATCTGCAGGAACGATGCTGATTGTCGCCGCAGTTTGATCGGATTCGCATTCACCAAGTAGAGGCGCGCCCGACGCAGTCGAACGTTATTCCGAATCTGCCATGCCAGAAGCGGATGCTGGTTTGTTGGATCGTTGCCGATCAGCAGAATGGCCGGAGCTTGCGCCACATCCCGCATGCTGGCCGTCATCTCCGGCTTGCCAGACAAAGCGCCGGCAAACGCCGGAAAATCTGCAGTCCGATGGTGGTCGATATTGTTCGTTCCCAGCACCACACGAGCAAACTTCTGCAGAAGGTAATTCTCTTCATTCGTAGTGCGATTCGACCCAATAACTCCAATCGCTCGCCCGCCTTCTTTGCTTACAATTTCCCGGAATTTCTTTCCGATGAGTGCAAAGGCCTCTTCCCAGCTTGCTGGCATTAGCCGCCCGTTTTTCCGAACTAACGGCTCCTTGAGCCGATCCGGGTGATCTGCGAAATCAAATGCATATCGGCCCTTGATGCAGAGAAAATCTCCATTGATACCGCTCTTATCGCGATTATCTCCGCGAACGATGTCCATTCCGGTATCGGAGCGACGCACGCCAAGCGTGGTTTTGCAGCCATCCCCGCAATGGGTACAGATTGTGCCCACATGCTTCATCTCCCACGGCCGGGTCTTATAGCGATATGCGCCCGAGGTTAGCGCACCCACCGGGCAAATATCGATGCACATGCCGCACTCTTCGCACTCAAGATGATCTTCTTTATTGGGCGCGATGATCGAACTGACTCCGCGATTTTGCACCCCGAGAGCCCAAACATCCATTCCCTCGCCGCAGACTCGCACGCAGCGATAACAAAGGATGCACCGCGGTCGGTCGAAGTAAACCACCGGTGACCATTGCTGCTCATCGCGATGGTTTTTAATATCAATAAATTTGGACTCCGCGGCCCCATAAGAGAACGTCATGTCCTGCAGTTCGCATTCGCCGCCCGCATCGCAGACCGGGCAATCCAGAGGATGATTTCCCAGCAACAGCTCAACCATCCCTTTCCGTGCCTGGCGGATCTCGTCGCTCTCGGTAGTTACGATCATGCCTTCGCTGATGACGGTCGTGCAGGCGGTCTGCAGCTTCGGCATCTTTTCAACCTTCACCAGACACATCCGGCATGCGCCCTGCAGCGACAGGTTCGGGTAATAGCAGAACGAAGGCACCTCGATGCCCACGCTCTTGCAGGCTTCGATGAGCAAGGTCCCTGCAGGAGCCGTGACTTTCTTTCCGTCAACCGTGATGCTTACGAGTTTGGGTGCGTCCACCATCAGAAAATCGGGTAAATGAGTAATTGTGAAATTGTGTAATTAAAAACTACAGTTACCACATTTTCGCTGTCTTTCGGGAGGTTTGCTGCGATGCAGTGAAGATGGCAGCCAACTCCCGCGCTTCGGCCAGCAATTCCGAGGCCTTGTCGGGCGTGATAATGCCAGATTCAATCAGGAGTTCGAGCCAAAGTACCGCTTCATCGGCTTCTTCAGCGACCACCCCGATCTTAGCAATGAATTCAGCTTTCGAACGAGCGCGGCAAACGGCTCGATAATTTGCGGCCACCGATGTTCCGCAGCGCAATAACTGTTTACCCAAAACTTGGGTGTCTGTTCGATATGGTAATGACCGGAATAAGCGAATAACGCGTAACGCAAAATTCTTGGTCCGATCACGAAGTTGCTCAGGCCTCGAACTCATCGCTTGTCAATTCCCCAATTACTCAATTTCACAATTACTCAATTTCTTTCAAATCAACACTGGCACCTGCTCTACCGCCCCTGCCTTTTCAAACGGGCAGGGCCGTCCATCCAGGTGATCCTCAAACTCCTTCCTGAATTTCTTCACGATCGAAATTGTGGGCATCGCCGCCGCATCCCCCAGCGGGCAAAACGTCCGCCCCAGCATGTTTTCCGATAAATATTGGATGTTATCGATGTCCTTCTTGACGCCGCCGCCGGAGTGAAAACGGGTTAGCGTTTTCTTCAGCCAATCAGTGCCTTCCCGGCAGGGAATGCACCAGCCGCAGCTCTCATGCTGATAAAACTTCATGATGCGCAGCGCAAATTTCACCATGCAGGTTGTGTCATCAACGATGACCACGCCCCCCGAGCCGAGCATGGATCCGGCTTTCATCATCGAGTCAAAATCCATGGACACATCGACTTCGTTCGCGGTCAGAAGGGGACAGCTGGACCCACCCGGCACTACTGCCTTCAGCTTGCGTCCGTTCGGGATTCCACCGCCCACGTCATAAATCATTTTTTTAAGGTTGTAACCCATGGGCAGTTCATAGACGCCAGGCTTATTAACGTGTCCACTCAGGCAGAACAGCCGGGTTCCGCCATTCTTGGGCGGCCCGAGCTTCGCAAACCAATCTGCGCCGCCCAAAATGATGTGCGGCACACTGGCTAGAGTCTCGGCATTATTAATGACGGTCGGACCACCCCAGAGCCCAACCACCGCCGGGAACGGAGGACGAATCCGCGGAATGCCCCGCTTGCCCTCCAGAGATTCCATCAAGGCCGATTCTTCTCCTACTTCGTACGCTCCCGCTCCTCCGTGCCAGTACACATCAAAATCGTAACCACTGCCAAAAATGTTCTTGCCAAGAAAGCCCTTCGCGTAGGCGTCCTTGATCGCCTTTTGCATGATGTTCGAAAGATACCGATACTCGCCGCGAATGTAGATATAGCCGGTGTGCGCGCCGACTGCGATTCCGCCGATCATCACTCCTTCAATTACTGAATGAGGATCGTGCTCGAAAATCAGACGGTCTTTGCAAGTACCCGGCTCGCTTTCGTCGCCATTGCAAAGAATGTACTTGGGCTTGGGCGCCTGCTTGGGCACAAAGGACCATTTCAGTCCAGTGTTGAACCCGGCGCCACCGCGGCCGCGTAGGCCGGAATCCTTCACCTGCGTAATGATCTCGTCCGCCGACATTCCCACCGCTTTTTGCACGGCTTTGTAGCCGTCCAGCTCAAGGTAGCGATCGATATCGGTCGCACCCAGGCCAAATCGCTTCGAGACGATCTTCATTTCGTCGGGATGGGAAACCAGAGAAGCCACTGCAATTGTGTATTTAGTAATTCAGTAATTTTGTAATTAAAATCTCGCTACTCAGGGTTGTGATTTTCAATTACACAACTACAAAATTTCCCAATTGCCAAATCTGTTTACTGCGTTCCTTCTTCCAAATACTCTTTCAAAACTCTGTCCATCTTTTCCGGCGTAAGATTCTCGTGAAAGTCATAATTGACCTGTACCGCGGGGGCCCAGCTGCACGCCCCGATACACTCGACCTCTTCTAACGAAAACATGCCATCGGAAGTTGTGCCTTTACTTCCGATTCCTAATTTCATTTTGCAATGATGCAAAATCTCTTCGCCGCCACGCAGCAGGCATGCAATATTGGTGCAGACCTGCACGTTGTAACGGCCTCGTGGTTTTGTGGTCAGCATGGAGTAATAACTGATCACATTCCGTACTTCGAGTTCCGTCAAATCCACCCGCCCTGCGATCTCCCGGATCACTTCATCGCTCAAGTAGCCGATTTCGTCCTGTGCATACAGAAGCGTCGGAACCAGCACAGATCGCTTCGTCGGGTAATGTTTAATCATCTCCGCGAAACGCTCTTCGAATTGGTCAGAAAACTTCATTGAACATCGTTTATGACCACTCAGGACAGGAAGCTACACGAAACGATTTCCTTGGTGAACCTTCGTGCCCTTCGTGGTTTCTCAACGGTCAATCTCTCCCAGCACAATATCAATACTTCCGATGGCCGCCACTACGTCCGCAATCAAACGTCCTTCACACATCGCGGGCAGCAACTGCAAATTCGCCAGGCACGCTGAGCGCATGTGCACCCGGTATGGCTTTGCCGTGCCATCGCTGACCACGTAATATCCCATTTCACCGCGCGGCGACTCCACGGCTTGATACACCTCGCCTGCTGGTACCGAGAAGCCCTCGGTAATGATCTTAAAGTGGTAAATGAGCGCCTCCATCTGCGTCTTCATTTTTTCCCGATCAGGTAAAACCACTTTAGGAGCGTCGGCTTTGATTGGACCCGAAGGCATCCCGTCCAGCGCCTGTTGCACAATCTTGTTGGATTCCCGCAACTCCTGCACCCGGCACTGATAGCGCGCGAATACGTCGCCTTCCTGCGCGACCGGCACGTTGAACTTGAACTTGTCGTAGCTCGAATACGGCATGTCTCGGCGCAGGTCGAAATCGACTCCGCTTCCGCGCAACGTCGGCCCGCTCGCCCCGAGAGCAATGGCATCTTCTGCGGTAATTCGCGCCACGCCCTTGGTTCGCATCAGCCAGATCGGATTCGCGGTCAGTAAATTTTCGTACTCGTTGATTTTCGAAGGGAACCGGTCCGCGAAAGCGCGCACCCGGTCAAAAAAATCAAGCGGTGGTTCCAGCGCCAGCCCGCCGATACGGAAGTATGAGGTCATCATGCGCTGGCCACTTACCGCCTCAAAAAACCGCAAAATGTCTTCGCGCTCCCGAAAGCAATACAAAAAGACGGTCAGAGCGCCGATGTCCATGGCGTGTGTGCCCAGCCACACGAGATGAGAATTAATCCGCGTCAACTCGTTCAGCAGCACCCGCATCCACTGCGCTTTAGGAGGAATCTCCAACCCAAGCAGCTTCTCAACTGCCAGGCAATAACAAAGATTGTTGGTCAGCGGGCAAAGATAATCGATGCGATCGGTAAGCGGCACCACCTGTTGATAAAACTTGGCTTCGCAAGTTTTCTCGATGCCAGTATGCAGGTACCCAATATCCGGCATGATGCGGATAACCGTCTCGCCATCGATTTCCAGGATCACCCGCAGCACACCATGCGTCGAGGGGTGTTGCGGCCCCATGTTCAGGATCATCGTGCGGTCCTGACCGGGGTCGAGCGTCGGCATTGTGGTGAGATGGGCCATGCGACGCCTTAGCGATAGCCCTCCACCGGATAGTCTTTGCGCAGCGGATGGCCTTCCCAGTTTTCCGGCATTTGGATGCGGCGCAAATAAGGATGACCCGTAAACCGCACTCCGAAAAGATCGTAAACCTCCCGTTCAAAGAAGTTCGCGGCTGGCCAAACAGATGTCACCGACTCAACAGCCGGAGCGTCTCCACTGAGCCTGACTTTCAGCCGCACACGCTCTTTCTGCGGGATCGACAGCAGGTTATAAACCACCTCGAAACGGGGTTCTGATGGGTACCAGTCAACGCAGGTTACGTCTGATAGAAAGTTGAATGAGCACGCCTGATCATCCCTTAGCAGCGCGCAAGCCTCTCGAATCGAGGAGCGCTCCACATAGATACTCATCTCCTCGCGGTCGAATTTGGCGCCTTCCACGGCGGCAGGATTCCACGCCAACAATCGCGCAATTGCGGGATGAGCTTTCAGTTGCTCCAGATCGGTAATCGCAGGCGCGAGCGGCACTTATACCTCACCTTTGGTAGATGAAGCCGGCCCCCAATCGAGTACACCTTTTTTCCATATATAGAAGAAGCCAACCAGAACAATCAGGATGTACACCAGCATCTCCCAGAATCCGAACATCTTCAGATCGCGCAGGATCACCGCCCAGGGATAAAGGAACACCGCCTCCACGTCGAATAGAATGAAGAGCATGGCCACGAGATAGAACTTTACCGAGAACCGCCCCCGGGCATCCCCAATGGGAGTCATGCCGCACTCGTAGGCAGAGAGCTTGGCCCGGGTAGGCCGCCGATATCCAACCAACCAGGACAGCACTACGATGGCCGTAGCCAGCGCCCCTACCAGGAAAAAATGAATCAGTAGCGGCAGGTAACGGGCAAAGTAATTGTCCGGCATAGGAGAGCTATATATAATTCGCAGCCAAGTAATGGTGAAACATTCTAGGTTAGATTTCGCAGCAAGGACGTGTCAAGAGCGAGAGCGGCTGTCTAGTGGTGCAGTTTCATTGTCATCCCGAGCAAGCCTCTTTTGCGCCGCGAGGGATCTGAGCGAGCCGCGCGAAGTGTCGCGTTCTTTGCGACACAGAAATCGCGCGTTTGGCTCGCTTCCTTATCAAACTCGGTCTCAACCGGATCAGTTCGGTTTTCTTGGATCATCCCATGATCTTTGGCTTTAATACCGATATCAGGCACGAAGACACGATCTACCACGTGCAAAGCGAGGCGCGGGAGAACGAGCTTCTGCTCCAGACCCAGGTCTTTGTTCGTGGGCGTTGCATCGGCAAGCGGGCGACGTCATATTCCGACAAAGCCGCCGAGAGCGGATTTACTGATCAGGATAAGGAGCAAATCCTGCGCGAGCAGCACCGCATGGTGCTCGATGCCGTTCGCGGCGGGCGAGTGAACGAAGTTTTCGATAAACGCGACACCCCGGAAACCCTTGCCGCAATCAAAGAGTTGGATTTGCAATGGCTGAACGCAGGCTCGGTGCACTCCGAGCGCCGCTTGCAGATGCGATTGCGCGTCACTGATGGTGGAACCGGCGTAGAAGGCGCACGCCTGACAGTCCGCTTCGCCCGGCCCGACGCAGCCCCGTTCTACACACAGGTTGTCACCGGAAATAACGGCGAGGCGGAGATGCACATCGACGTGGATGAATCCGCTCTGCCCGATGCCGCTGTCCTCGTCCAGGCCAGCTATACCGGACGCACCGCTACCCGGAAATTTCAACTAAGAAAAGTGGAAGCCTAGTTGCCACCGCCCAAATTCAGAACGATTTCAACTCTGCCACCATCCACGCCGCCCCCGTAATTAGGAAATTGAGCGCGAACTCAGACCAGTTCCCATGCGCTTCTGGGTGAGCGATCAACCGCGGAACCCAAACCAATAGGCCGAACAGCGCCAGCATGAGCGTCATCAGACGCGCTGCCAGTCGTGCCTGGCAATTGATCAGTATGGCAGTTGCCGCCAAAGCAAACGCGACTGTTGTGAGTATCGTCCAGAACATCTGGTTGGGTGGAATCCACTTGGGAACCAACGTAGCCGTGTAACGAAGATAAACAATCTGCGCCAGCGTAAAAGAGATCGTAGAGATTCCCAGTCCAAGCCGCGCCCCCCGGCCAATCGCCAGCGCCCTGGATGCACTTACTTCCGTTGTCGCGTACAGCGCAATCGCGCCGCTGAGTATGGAAAACTGTTCGAAGAAGCCAACGTATTGCCCATAGACCTTCGGCGCGGCAATGATACCCGGCGTGCACGCCAGCGTGAAACACAAATAGACAACGCAAAGAACAATCGAGGCTAAGCGCCTAATGCGTGGGAACTGCATCCCGATTCCCCCCGCAATTTGCGCGACCATAAGGCACTCCCCGATGATTACTCCGGAAGGCAGTCTCCAGATATTGTGCAACTCTTGCCAGGTATCAGAGTCGTGCCACATCAGTGCGATGATGCCGAAAAGCACCGCCGATGCGCCGAACACAATCCGCCCATATCGCGCCGTTTTCATACAGTCCGCAGAGCGCGTGTAGTATACCTTGCGATCTCAGCACGACATCCGGCTTTTCTTGGCGGGTAATACTTGACGGGTAATATCAGACTCGGCAAAACTGCCGCACCCCTGCTGGAATCGGCTACAGAATCCGGAGGTGGAGCTGGAATCAGGTTCCGGGCGGACGAACAAACAGCGCACACTTACTCGGGCATCTAGTTCTTTCCCCTTGGCCTGCTCGGGTGACATGTAACAAATTGTTCCGAGCGTCGAGCCGGGACTGGTCAGGTGTTGTTCGTCAACCGAACCCGTCTCCGTTCCTGCTGCTGCCATTTGGCTCGAAGAACTGGCATCACCACC